>Ga0111539_10000700_pt1 | contig 43440 bp, 34 predicted proteins | sample RhiMethybrSRZTD1_FD_79667 | JGI IMG/M metagenome (GOLD analysis project Ga0111539, IMG submission 79667) | Populus rhizosphere microbial communities from Tennessee, USA - Rhizosphere MetaG P. TD hybrid SRZTD1 (version 2) (version 2) | ecosystem: Host-associated > Plants > Roots > Rhizosphere >... | reverse complement strand
CAGGCGTCGCACCCACTCCGCGTGGTGCAGCAGGTCCTCGATGCTCGATGGCGAAGCGCGAAGCGGCATGCCCCTATAATGCCGCGACCCCGTCGGGCGGTCGCACGACGCGCCAACGAAGCGGCCGGCCCTCGCTGCTCTCCGCCCGCCCGCGAGGCCACTCGTCATCCCCCTTCTCGAGATCGAGCCTGTTGAACCGCCATGTCCACCTCAGAACCTTCCGAACGCACAGCACTCGAAAGCACGGTGACGGGCGTCGCGCACTGCATCGATCGCAAAGCGTGGCGAGAGCTGCGTGAGCTGTTCGCCGACAAGGTGCGAACCGACTACACGTCGCTCTTCGGCGGCAAAACCCAAGAGCAACCGGGCGACGCGCTGATCGACTCCTGGCGAAGGCTCCTCGCGCCGATCGTGACGCAGCACCTGCTCGGCCCGATCACGCTCTCGATCGAGGGTGCGAGCGCAACGGCGCACTGTCACGTGCGAGGTTATCACTTCGTGAAAGGAGCTCCCGGCGGCGACGAGTGGATGGTGGCCGGTCACTACGTCATGAAGCTCGCCAAGGACTCTTCCGCCTGGAGGATCCGTTCGCTGACGCTCGAGACGTTCTACCAGTCCGGGAATCTGAAGTTGCTCGAGGTGGCGGGCGGCAGGTGAGAAGCACGGACGCCGAAGGCGCTCAGCCGCGCGTGAGGACGACCGTGTTGCTCGCCGCGGACACGGCGTCGAGCGAAGGGGCGAGTACGACGGCGCGAAAGAACAACGGCGCACCCGTGGCCGCCGGCGCCGGCACCGACACCGTCGGCTCCTGTGACGCATCGAGCGTCATCTGCTGGAGCCCAGTGCGCGACGACTCCAGCTCCGCGAAGCCTGCAGGGATCGGATGCTCACTGACGACGAGGAACCGGAATCCGGCGGTCGGCAGGCGGCTGCACGTGATCACGAGGGTGTTCCCGGAGTCGCGAACACGGAGCTCCGGCACGAGCCCCGAGCTGTCGGCGACGCCGTCGGAGAGCTCGACGTCATCCGGCCACTCGGCTGCGAAGGGCACCGCCGTGCGATGCCGTCCGTGTTGTACGACGAGTTCGCCGCGACCGCGCCGGCGAGCCCGAACGGTGCCCCCGGTGCCGACCTCGAGGGCGCCAGGGTCCGCCGAAGCGCGCGTGCCGAAGCCCGTGCCCGTGATGTCGTGTTCGACGCCGCCCGCGACGACGCCGTAGACGACGAAGCGTTCGTGAACGACTGGAGACCGCAGCTCGAGGATCGGGGGCGAAACGCGGATGCGCTCGAAAGTGAGGCCCGCGATCTCGAGCCGCGCGCGGATCGCACCGGCGACGTGTTCCGCGAGCAGGTTGTAGGCGAGATGATTGAGGTGGCAGCACGTATCCACGTAGAGCGGCTCGGGATGCTCGAGGAAGATCTGCGTGAGGTCCTCGAAGGCGACACCGGCTGCCCGCAGCGCCGCCCCTTCGCTCTGCAGCAGCGGGTAGCCGTGCTGCACGGCCGTGAGCCACGGATGCTGCCTGTCGATGGCCACGGCCTCCTCGGCCGTCGACATGGGCTTGCTGCCCGTCAGATACTGGTTCGGCTGGAGGAAGTGGAAGTAGAGGACGTCGTTCGCGGCGCACAGCGCGTGGAGCTGCAGCGAGCCACGCCTCCAGATGCTCGCCATCTCGACGCGCGCCTCCGCTTCCGAAGTGCTCGCGGGACCGGGGCCGGTGATCGCGAACGACGGGGTCACGGCCGCGGCCTCGGCCTCCTCCGTGCGCGCCGCGATGTGCTGGGCGAGGTTGCGGTCCCGCAGCAGCCACAGGAGCTGCGCCGTCGGCGACCACCAGAACCGTTCGGCGAGGTCGGCGAGGCCCAGGCGCTGTTCGCGCAGCACAACGAGTTCGCCGAGGCGTCGCTGCTGCTCCGGTGTCGGAACGCGGTCCATGAGGCGCTGCCAGCCGCGCGGGAACCACGCCGGGACGCCATGCGGCAGGTTCTCGTTCAACAGGGCGATGTCGTTGAACCCGTCGAAGCAGACCACGCAGTCGAACTCGCCGCCGAGCGCCATCGCGAGCTGCACGGCCATGAGCTGCTGGGGCTGCTTGTAGCCACCGACGCAGAGGCGCACGACCTCGACGCGGCGCCCCTGCAACCGCGGGCTGCGAAGCAGCGCCGCGGTGAGCGCCGCATCAGAGTACTCGCAGAGCTGCAACGCCACCGAGCCGCCGACGATGCCGACGATGAAGCGGTCAGGCGCCCGCGCATGCAGCGGCGGTGCGTCGTCCACGAAGCCCCAGCGTGAGATCTTGCCGGGCGCCGAGGCTGGGTCGTAGACGAAACCCAGGTACGGATGCAGCACGCGTCCCCCGTTGGCGAGCCGCTGGGCCTCGGGCGACCTCGCGTCGGTCATGGGCGTCCACGCACTGCCTTGGCGCGCCGCAGCTCGCGCGTCGCTGGCGCGCTGCCACGTGAAGGCTCCCCCGGTCGCGAACCACCATGCCACCCACGCTCCGAGCTCGATCACGCAGCCCACGACAACGGTCCCCAGCGCGAAGAACGCCACGCGGCGGCGCCAGCTCCTGCGACGCGGAGGCGGCGGGATCCGCGGCGTAGCGGCGAGGTCGGCTTCGGGCGGCTGCGGCATGTGGTTCAGAGGGCTGGGGCAGGGTCCGCGTTCGCCGCCGCAGAGTCCAGAGGGCAGGCCTACTCCAGCGAGTCGACGACGGCAATGGCGCAGGCGACACCGGCCGCCGGCGTCGTGCACTCGATCGCGCCGTTCGATCCGGAGTCAGACGATGCGCAATTCGCTCGAGCGCGATGAGCATCGACGAAGACTCGTAGCGCGTCGTGCTCCGTACGGGAGACCGTGTGTGCGGAAGACGCGAGGAGTCGATGGTTGCAGCCCTGCGAGTTGACCGGGCCTCGCCGGGTGCGATCGTGATACCCTGAGGTCAGGGAGGGCCTCGCGCAGTTTGCCATCCCTATCCCCCAGGGAAGACATGAACGCCATTGCCACCTCCGCCTGCCGGATGATTGCCGCGTTGCTGCTCATGGGAGCCGCCGCCGCGCAGAACGACATCACACGAACTGGCCGCACGTTCGCCGTCACGCTGCACCCGGGCAAGCTCCCACAATCCGTCGCCGAGCGGCTGGCCGACGAAGCGCTCGCTGCGGCGGAGCGCGTGCGCCCGGCACTGGACAAGCTCATTCTGCTTCGAGCGAAGAAACCGGTGATCCACGTCTATGCGGACGAGGCCCCGTTCCGCGCGCTCGCGGCGGAAACCACGAAACTGACCTTCCCCGTCGAAGGATTCGTTCAGATGGCTGCAGGGTGCGCGCACGTGCTGCTGTGGCCGAGCCTCGAAGCCGACGACTACTCTCTCGTCGGTCTGCCACCCGACACCGAGTACCAGGTGATGCTGCAGGCAGTGCAGTTCGCGGTGTTCCAACGCCACGCGTGGGTCAAGTCGGATCCGTGGCGCGCTGGCGTCGTCGCGCACGCCATCGTCGACGAGATCCTGAATCCCGACACGGCGACCGGCGTCGACCCGATGTTCGACAATCGCCGCTACTGGCATGCGATCCAGTTCGCGAAGGGAATGGCGCCGAAACTGCGCGACGAGCTCGATCTGACGGATGCGCCTGCCGACCGCGGCAGCTTCGATACCAGAACCGAGGCGATGGGGCTCGTCGCGCAGACGCTCGCAGCGGAGGGATCGGGAGCGGTTGGAAAACTGCTGCTCATGCCGGACGAGACGCTGCCCTGCACTGCGGCGCAGCGCGCTGCCGCCGTCGAGTCGATACTGGGCAGGGATTGGAACGGGATCGAGCAGCGCTTCACGAAGATCCTGTCGTCGCTGCGTCCGCGGTGGGAAGTCTCCTCACCGGCCGTCGCGTGGCGCGCGGGACGCCTGTTGTTCCTCGGGCCTGCGAGTACGGAGAGCGGCGCGACGCTGACCGCGATCGAGCCACCTCCCTCGGATGCCTATGCGATCCGTGCAACGTGCGAGCTGGTGCCGGGGCGGACCAAGGACCTGCGAGTGCAGCTCGATTGGGACGAAGCGTCGGTGCTCGCGTGCTTCGTCCAGGACGACGAGATCTGGGTCGCGCGCTGGGAGAACGGCGGCACGGCATGGGAGAGGCTGCTCAGCGCGAAGAGTCCGGTCGTCGCCGGGCGCCCGTTCGCGTTGTCGATCGAGGTCGGCGCGAGGCTGCGTGTCTTCGTCGACGACAAGCAGGTGCTCGAGTTCGAATACGGCGAGCGCACGATGCACGGTAGATGGTCGATCGCGAAGAACCTCGGGCCGGTGTGGCTCAAGGATCTGCGCTGCGAGCCGATCGTGCCGGCGAAGAAGTAGCGCGCCCTTGTCCGAGAGCCGGGCTGTTGGCGCAGCTCGAGCGAGCCTTGCAGTTGACGGCGTCTCGCCGCGCAGGGATCCTTCGTGAGGAGATGATTGCCGTCGCTACGACCGCGTGTCGCATGCTGACCGCGCTGCTGCTCGCGGGAGCCGCGGCTGCGCAGGCCGACGTCACGCGCACGGGCAAGACGTTCGCGGTCACGGTGCACCCGGGCAAGCTCCCCGCAGCTGCCGCCGTGCAGATCGCCGACGCCGCGCTCGCCGCGGCGGAACGCGTGCGCCCGGCGCTGGACAAGTTCTCGCTGTGTCCGGCGAAGACACCCGTGATCCACGTCCACGCGGACGAGCGCAACTTCCGCGCGCTCGCGGCGGACGTCACGAAGCTGGCGTTCCACGTCGAAGGGTTCGTACAGCTTGCCGAAGGGTGCGCGCACGTGCTGCTGTGGCCGAGCCTCGACGCCAGCGACTACGCGCTGGTCGGCCTGCCGCCCGGCACCGAGCACCAGGTGATGCTGCAGGCAGTGCAGTTCGCGGTGTTCCAGCGCTACGCGTGGGTGAAGGTCGATCCGTGGCGCGCCGGCGTCATCGCGCACGGCATCGTCGACGAGATCCTGAATCCCGACGCGGCGACCGGCGTCGACCCGATGTTCGACGATCGCCGCAGCTGGCATGCGGAGCAGTTCGCGAAGGGCAAGGCACCGAAGCTGCGCGAGGAGCTCGAGTGGACGGCCGCGCTGGAGAGCCGCGGCGCCTTCGATGCCACGACCGAAGCGATGGGGCTCATCGCACAGACGCTCGCGGCGGCGGGGTCGGGATGGGCCCGCAAGCTGCTGGTCGTGCCCGACGAGAAGCTTCCCGGCATGGCGGCGCAGCGTGCCGGCGCCGTCGAGTCGATCCTCGGCAAGGACTGGAAGAGGAACGAGGATCGCTTCACGAAGGTCCTGTCGTCGCTGCGTCCCCGCTGGTGGGTCTCCGCGCCAATCGTCACGCGGCGTGGTGGACGCCTGTTGCTCGTCGGTCCCGCGAGTCCTCAGAAAGGCGCAACGCTGGCTGCGCTCGAGCCACCACCCGCAGGTGGCTACGCGATCCGCGCAACGTGCGAGCTGGTGCCGGGACGGGCCACGGATCTGCGCGTACAGCTCGATTGGGACCAGAAGTCGCTGCTCGCGTGTTTCGTCGAGCCCGACGAGGTCTGGGTCTCGCAATGGGAGGCCGGCAGCAAGACATGGAAGAAGCTCAGCAGCCGGAAGAGTCCGGTCGTCGCCGGCCGCCCGTTCGCGCTGTCGGTCGAGGTCGACGCGAAGGTGCGTGTCGTCATCGACGACACGCAGGTGCTCGAGGTCGACTACGGCAAACGCACGATGCGCGGCGAATGGTCGGTCGAGAAGGAGCGCGGGCCGGTGTGGGTGACGGACCTGCGCTGCGAGCCGCTCGCGCCGCCCAAGAAGAAGTAGCGCAAGCCGAAATGGACGCCGCCTTCGACATCGTGGCGCTGAACAGCGAGCAACGCGCTGTCGCTGACCGTGGGCGCGTTCTGACGCGGTGCTGCCGGCGTCGAGCGCGCCTCACTTGCGCGCGCGCCAGGCAGCCAGCAGTTGCTTCTCGCGCTCGGCGGAGAGCCATGCCTTCGGCTGCGCCTGCCGCTCGGCCGGCTGCTCGCGCCACCACGCCAGCGTCTCCTTGGCCGTGACGTCGGTCGCCCGGAACTTCAGGCCGGCGGCGATCTCCTTCGTCACGTCGAAGCGCGCGAAGCCGGCGGTGCGGCCCTTCATGACCTGGAACGCCGGCAGCTCGCTGCTGTATGGCCGGAGGCGGTTCTGCTCGAGGAACTCGGCGTCGACCCACACGAACGTCGCGTCGACCTCGACGCCCTTCTCGATGCTCTCGAGGAACTGGCGGAACGGCTGCCCGCCTTGCGGGCCGACCGCGTTGAACACGCCGAACGTCTTGTTCTCGATCAGCGCGATCTGGAACTCGGCGAGATCGCGCACATCGATGTTCTGCACGTGGTCGCTGCCGTCGCCGGGCGCGAGCATCTCGCCGCCGCGCGCGACACGCACCGGCCAATACGTGAAGCGATCGGTGTCGTCGCCGGGTCCGATGATCAAGCCGGGGCGCACGACCGTGACGCGGCCCGGCAGCGCCGCGTGCGCCTTCTTCTCCGCGTAGGCCTTCGCGTGGCCGTAGGGCAGCGGCTGGCCTTCGGGGACCGGGCTGTTCTCGCGCGTCAGCACCGGCGCGTCGGCGTTCATCGGCACGCGGCTCGTGTCCGCGTAGGCGGAGCGCGACGACACGAACAGGTATTGCTCGGTCTGGTCCTTCAGCAGACCCGCCGACTGCTCGACCCATTCGGGCGCGCTGCTGTGCGACGCGGACTCGTCGATGACGGCGTCCCAGGCGCGTCCCTTCAGTGCCGCGAGGTCGTTGGAGCGGTCGCCGACGAGCTCTTCGACGTCCTTGCCGAACATGCCCGGGCCGCTGCGCCCGCGGTTGAACACCGTCACTTCATGGCCGCGCGCGAGCGCCGCGCGAACGTTGTGCGGGCCGACGAAGCCGGTGCCACCGAGGATCAGGATCTTCTTCTTCCTGCGCACGAGCAGATCGTCGGGATGCAACACGGCGCACGCCCCGAAGGCGGCGCTCGCACGCAGGAAGTCGCGGCGGCTGGTCATCGGCGCTCCATTTCGCTTCGCGCGAACATCGTGCACGCGCGGCTCAGGGATCCTAGCGCGACAGGTGCGGTGCTGCCCTGCTACGATCCGCGCGGTAATGGGAAGCCTCGCCTCGAAGTGGTTGATGACCGCCGTTCCGCTTCCACGAGTGCGGCCGTTACGAAGCCGCCCGCGTCCCACTCCGGCCGCCGCCGGTAGTCCTGCGTGAAGTCCCACACCTGTTCTGGTGGTCGCGGGACGACGACGCTCGCGGTGACCGTGATCTGGCGGATCGCCAATTGGCCGGCATCCTACTCGACTGGGGGTTGACGGAGTCTCGCGGCGTGGGTGATCGTGGGGCTCATCCCCAACCCGCATGGCGCAGCGCTTGTTGCTCGTAGCGATCGTCGTGGCGCTCGCGTTCACCACCTTCTGGTTGTCGCGAACGCAAGAGCCGGCGCCACCGGTGCCGGTTGCGTCCGGCGCCGCCGCCGAGGACGCATCGCCGGTCGCTCCCGTGCAAGCTCCGGTCGCGGTGCCCGCAGTTCGCGAGGATGCGCCGCGCACGACGGTGGCCGGGCCGGCCGAGCTCACGCGTGATGTTCTGCAGGGCATGCTGCGCTTGCTCGATGCGGGCGAGCTCGAGGTTCTCGTCGTCCGCGGCACGCAGCCCGTCGCGGGCGCGTCCGTTCGTGTGTGGCCGCGCGGGCACAACCGTCCCGGCAACGCGAAGGGTCGTGGCGCGGCGATTCGCGAGGGCAACACCGACGCGACGGGGCGGGTGCGGTTTCTGTCCCTCGTGCCGGACGACCTGGTCGTTCGCGCCGACCACGAAGGGCGGTGGTTGGAGGCCGGCGTCAAGGTGGTCGCGCAGCCGTCCGGCGCGTGGACCGTCGTGCTGGCGTTCGGTTCTGCGGCGATCGTCGGGTCCGTGCGCGACGACAGCGGAGCGCCGTGCGCTGGCGTTCCGGTGTATGTCGTCAACACGAACCCGAGCAACGCAGTCGTCACGGGGACGGACGAGGCCGGGCGTTTCGAGGTCAGCGGTCTGCATGAGGGGCGCTATCACGTCCAGCTCGAACAGAAGCCCGAGAACTGGTCCGCCGCGTACGAGCGCATGCTGACGCTGCAGCCGGGGGAGCGCGCGCGGATGGACTTCGGTGGGCCGGCGCCCGCGGGCTCCTTGCGCGGGCGCATCGTCGACGCCGAGGGCAATGCCGTGCACGGCGAGCGCCGGCTTCGCCTTCGCCATGTCGCGCTCAACGACGAGCGGCGCGTGCGCACCAGCGCGAACGGCGAGTTCACGATCGCGCTGCCGCCGGGGCGCTGGGAGGCGTTCGACGAGCTGTTCACGGGACCGCTCGAAGCGCAGGTGCTTGCCGCAGCCGACATCGACCGTGCCGAGGTCCGTGCGGACGTCGTGTGGCCGGGGATCCGGTTCCTCGCGCTCGTGACGGCGCCACCCGACGTTCCCGCGGAGCAGATTCGCACGTGCTTGTCGCTCGGCGGCGACCATGGGTGGTTGCAGCCCGACGCCGCGTTCGTGGCCGACGGCCGGACGATCGTGCAATGGACGACGGTGGCCGAGGGTCGTTACGTGTTGCAGATCGGCAACGGGCTGTACTTCATCGACGCGCCGAGCACCGGCGTCGCCGTGCACGTGACGGCCTCCCGCGTGCAGCGCGTGTTCGTGAACCTACGGCAGTGAACGGATCCGCTGCGCCGGCGCGCGCCCGTCACGAAGCTACACTCGAGCTCAGGGTGCAGCTACTTCGCCGGAGCCTTCCGTTCACCCACCTGCCAGCGGTCCTTTGCCTCGAGCACCGACCGGGCCTGTTCTCCGTGCAGCCACGCGCGCGCCGCCGCATCGCCACGCAGATGCGCATCCCAGAACGCGGTGGACAGGGCAAGGATGGCGCGGTGGTGGTTCAGGTTGCGGCTGCCGCGGTCGCCGGGCAGCGCCCGCTCGGTGAAGGCGCTGTGCTCGGCGCCGTGCAGCACGAGCTCGTAGTGGTCGACGGTGGTCGGGAGCGCGGGGAACACCGCCAGCCGTGAGGCGACGTCCTGGCCGCCGATCGGCGAGGTGTCCTCCGTACCGGTCATGAGGCACCAGGGGATCGAGACGCTGGCGAACGCGCGCTCGACGCTGCCCGCGCGCGGGGTGCTCGGGCTGAGGGCCAGGGCCGCGTCGATGCGCGTGTCCAGGAACCGCTGGCCGAGCACGGGCACCGACTGGCCGCTGACGTTTTGCGTGGTGACGGCGCCGAACGAATGGCCGGACATGCCGACGTGCTCGAGGTCCAGGCGTGCGCTGCACTCGTGATCAGCCTCGGCGTTCCAGACCGCGAGTCGGTCGAGCACCACGTGCACGTCCTCGCAGCGCAGGGTCAGGTTCACGCCCGATGCCGCCTTCTCCATGGCCGCCATGCGCTCGCGCAGCGGCAGGTCCTTCCAGACGGAGTCGTCACTGCCCGGGTGCTGGAGGAACACGACGGCGTAGCCGCGTTGGGACCAGTGCTGGCCCAGGTAGCTGCACGTGTCGCGCGTGCCGCCCAGTCCGTGGCTGAACAGGATCACGGGCGCAGGCTGCTTGCGGTCCGGAAGGAAGATGCGCAGCGGCAGGTCCCGAGTGCGCGTCTCGTCGTGCACCGAGAGCAAGAGGCTCGGTGTCGCGGCCGCCTTGGGAACGGCGAGCGGGTCGTAGGCCGGTGGTGCAGGCGCAGCGGGTTCTTGTGCGCGCAGCGCCGGCAGGACAGTCACCAACACGAACACGGGAAGCACGCGCATGGTGGCATTCTGCCAGCGCCGGCCACGCGAGGAACCCCCGCGTCACTTGGGCGACTGGGGCGGCGCCACGTCGAGCGTGCGCGCGACCTCGAGGGCGCTCGCGACATCGTCGCTGAGTCCCCAGAACACCAACCCACCCTCGAAGCAGCCGACCGACAGGCCGTGCTTGCGGGCCAGCGTGGGCCGCAACTGGTTCACGATCTTCATCGCATCGACGTGCTGCACGCGGCTGAGCAACCACACCGGCTCGATCGGGATGTCCTTCGCCAGCAACTGTTCGGCAGTGCACTCACGCGCCAGGTGCGTGGCCCACCGCTGCCGTGGTCCGTTCAACGCCACCGCATCGAACACGCGCCGGCCTGTGTCGAGCGGCACCAGGACGATGTCGCTCGCGCGCAGCGCGCGCGTCGCCTCGACATACCACGCCGCCGGCCCGAGACGGCGCGGTGCCCCTGCGGCGACCGGCTTCGCGGCGGCGGTCTCCTTGCTCCGCCACAGGATGTTGGCGCCGAGCACGCGGGCCGTCTCGGTCAGGAACGCCGCTACGTCCAGATCGCGCTCGGGCCAGGCCGTCTCCGGCCCCGCGGGCAGCGGCGACGGCGCCTGCGGTGTCGCGCCGGCCTGCCCGTCGGCGGCAAGCATGTAGCGCAGCCAGCAAGCGACATCGTCGGTGCAACCGACCGCGACGATGCGCTTGTTCTCGGCCGTGAGGGTCATGGCGGGAAGGCTGCCGACGCTCGCGAAGAACGGGCGCGACATGTTGATCGCGATCGGCGCCTGTATCTTCTTGCAGTCGTAGAACGAGCGCACCATCGCGATCTGGTTGGGTCGCGCCAGCACCTCGGCAGGATCGCGCCCCTCGGCCCCATCCATCAGCGACTTGAGGTTGTTCCTGGTGACGAGCACGACGCGGCTCGTCGCTGCGGCGGCGCCCTTGGCTGCTGTGCCATCGCCCGTCACTTCCTCGGGCACGAGCAGCAGGTCGCGGCTGCGCAGCATGATCGTCACGACGTCGCTCCAGGCGTCGGCGTCGAGACGCAGTTCGCTCTGCAGGTGGATCCGCTTCGCCTCGGGATCGAGCCCCGCGAGGTCGCACTCGATCTTCGCCTTGCGGATCTGGCCGAGCAGGTCGACCAGTGCGCCGAGGTCGTGATCGCCGGCCGGCAGCGTGAACTGCTCGGCGCGCGGCGCCGGCCGGCCGCCTGCGTCGACCTGCGCTGTGAGGACGGTGGCGAGCGCGAGCAGTGCGAACGCCGCCTTTGTGGTCACGGCGCGTGGACGCGGGGACGAAAGCGAGAAGAGATCATCGTTCATGCGCGCAGCTCCTGGTCGCGAGGGGCACCGTGAAGACGTCGGCCGTGGCGGGACCTTCCACCTTCGCGTGGAATCTGCTCGATGGATCACTTCTTGTCCGCCGGAGGCGCTTCGGTTGCCGTCCCGGGGTCGGGCACCTTGGACGACGGGAAGTACTGCGGCAGCCACTTGTGCAGCAGGTCGGTCTTGTAGAGGCCGTAGCCGATGCCGCCGAGAACCAGCAGCACGAACAGCACCTTCGGCCAGATGGGCTTCTTCACCGCGTACGGATCGGCCAACGAACGCTCCGAGCCGGGCGGGATCCTCGGCAGCGCCGTCAGCGAGCCACCGAGCGGAACGTTGATGCGCGTCAGCGTGTTCACGGCCCAGCCGTTCGCGTCGAGGATCGGGCCGAGGTTGCGCTGCCGCAGCTTGAGCCACGCGATGAACATCGATGGACCCGAGATCGCGAGCACGATCCCGACGATGCCGAGCGGGATCCACGGGCCGAGGTCCAGGAAGCCCGTGAGCAGCGCGGTGAACACGCCCGCGATGCCGGACACCGCGACGCCCAATGCGGCGATCGTGCCGACCTCGAACTTGGGCTTCGGTGGGGCGCCGGGCTTCGCGGCGGCCTCGGCTCCGGCCGTGGTTGCATGGGCAGCGAGCTTGCCGGTCGCTTCTTCGTCGGCGGCAGCGGCCTTCTTCGCGACGGTCTCCTGGATGCTGCGCAGCACTCGCTTGTACGGAGACCAGAACGCCTGACGGATGCTGATCGGGTTGTTGATGATCTTCGTGATCGTGGCGTTCCAGTCGCGACCCTTGCGGTCGAAGAAGAGGCCGTTGCGACCTTCGAAGATGTTGTCGCTGTCGCCGGCCGTGATCGCGCAGGCGACGGTCATCTTCTCGCCACCGGGCCGCGTGCAGTCGACGTAGACGAGGTAGCTGTTCGACATCGGCGCCATCTTGGCGTGCTTGCCGGCGTCGTTGACGTGGAAGCACATGTCGCACGCGCGGCCGTCGATGTACAAGGTCCCGACCTGGAAGATGGCGCCGCGGCGCGAATAGAAGTCCGTGAAGCTGACGTAGTTGTTCAGCAGCTTGTGCAGGTCGCGGTGCAGGTGCGCGAGCTTCTCGACGCGTGCCATGGCGTCCACCTCGGGGGCCGCGGAGAGGTCGCCGTCGATCGCCTGCTGCAGCGCGGCCTTGCTCTTGCCGGCCAGGATCTCGCGCACGCGCTTCTTGCCGAGCTTCTCGACCACGGCGCCTGCCTTCTTCGCGAGCCAGTTCGAGTAAGCGTCGAGCTTCGCGCAGAGTGCGACCCAGGCGTCCTCGGTCAGCGTGTCGTTGCCGTTGCAGCAGGTGGACGCGAAGCGTTGGATCGGAGCCGTCCAGGCTGGATTGATGCCCTTCTTCAGGGCCAGCGGCTTGTTGGCCTCGACGAGCGCCACGGGGAAGTGCGCTATCTCGTCGGCCGTGATCGTGAGATCCTTGGCAGCGGCGGCCATGTAGGCCTCCTGCTCTCGATTCACCGCGGCCAGTGCGCGCGGGTCGAACGCCGCAAGGCGGCAGCGGCCGAAGTAGTCGTCGATCTTGGCGCGAACGGACGCGAGCGCCGCGTAGGCCGTAGCGGTGCCGTCGCCGAACGGAAGCGTGTTCTTCGTGTCGAGCTCACTGGCCTTGTGCCAGGTGTCGAAGTCGGCGCACGCCGCGAAGAACGCGTCGAGCTGCTTCTGGTCGAAGCCGAGCTTGCCCGATCGGTCCATGGCGCCACCCATGCACGCGACGAGGTCAGTGGCTGCGGCGCGCGCCTGCTCGTCGTCGATCGCGTCGGGTGGCACGATGCCGTCGCCGTTGCGTTTGCCCTTGGCGAACACCTCGGCCGTCTTCGCGGTGTCGGCGACCGTGATCACGGACATGTCCTTGCCAAGGCTCTTCAGGATGTGCTGCGCGGAGGCGAGCAGAGTCCTGCCCTCCGCGGTGTCGGTGCGCAGGTTCGCGAGCGCGACGCCGTCCTCGCCCTTCACGAGCGCATCGGCGTTCTGCAGCACTTCGCGCAGCCACTTGACCGCGGCCAGGATCTCGGGAGGCCGGACGTGCGCATCGCCGTCGGAGTCGAGCAGCTCGAGCGTGCGCGAGTGGATCTCCAGACCCTTCACGGGGCAGCTCAGCGCGACCCAGAGTTTCAGGTCGAGGCTGTCGAGGTTGAGGATGTCCGCGCCCTTGTCGAGGCGGACCTGATCGACGCCACCGGCGCGGTAGAAGGACCAGCGATGCGTGGTCTTGGGGGCAGCCTTGCTCATTGCGGATGCATGGGCGCTCGTGCGCGAGTTCGGGGAGGCAAGAGTTCCCCACGCTGCACCGCGGATCAAGCGGCTCGCAGGAAAGTGGCTTGGCTCAGGCTGCCGGCAACGCGGCCAAGTTGGCCCGGGCATCGCGGTGATCGGGCTGCAGCGCGAGGGCACGTTCGAAGCTGGCTCGCGCGCCGCGCAGGTCGCCGGCCTCGAACAACACGACGCCGAGGTGGTTGTAGACGTCGGCGCTGCGGGCGCCGGTGGCGAGCGCCGCGCGGAACGCCTGGGCCGCCTCGTGCAGGTGGCCGAGCGCGTGCAACGTGTGACCGCGCGCGGCATGCAACGGCGCGTCGTCGAGCCCGCGCGCGGTGAGGTCGTCGTAGCAGCGCAGGGCCTCGGTGGGGGCACCGGCCTCGTGGTGCGCTCGACCACAGAGCCGCACGACCTCGACGTCATCGGGAGCGAGCACGAGCGCGGCGGCGAAGAGTCGCAACGCTGGTTGGGCCTGGTTCTGCTTGCGCAGGAGCAGGCCGGCCGCCTTGAGCTGCGTGACGAGGCTCGCGACGATCTGTTCACCACGTGCCGCGGGCGGCACGACGAGGCGCAGCGGGGTCCGCTCGCTGGCGGGCGCGGAGCAGCATGCGCGCAGCGCTGCTTCGAGCTCTTCGCCGTGTTGGTCCGTGTGATCGATGCCGCCGATGATCTGGCGTGCTTCGATCTGGAAACGCTGGTTGAGCAGCTCGGTCAGGTGCGGCGCGGTCGTCACGTGCTGCACGCGCGGCAGGCGGTAGGCCGCTTCGATGCGCTCGCGCAGCGTCTCGTTCTCGGCGCCGTCGCCCTCGTAGTCCTGGCAGAAGTGAACGGGCACGCCCTTCTTGGTGCCCGCGCCCGCGGCCGACTGCATCGTGGTCCAGAACGTGCTGACGATCACGTCCGCGTCAGGGAGGTGCTCGGTGCGGAAGTCCTGCACCTTCTTGAAGGCGCACTGGAGGCGCATCCAGTCGGGTGTTCCCGAACGGCTCACCACGACCACCTGATGGCCACGCCGGTGGAGCCAGTTCGCGTGCTCCAGCGCCACCTTGACTTCGCCCGAGAGCTGATCGGCGGCCTCGAGCAACCACGTGATGCGCATTCGTTCCATGCCGTTCTTGCCATTGATCGGCCCGATGGCATGGGAGAACTTGAGGCTTTGCGTGGACCGAGCCGCCGCCCAGCCGCGCGTGGCATTCGCGCGGATCCGGCGGCATGATCCCCGCGCTGCCGTGAACCCCCTGATCCGCGTCATCCCCGCCTGCCTGGTGCGGTTCTTCGCCAAGCCCTACGTCGCGGGGGACTCGCTCGCGAAGGCCATGCAGGTCGTGCACAAGCTTCGGGCCGAGCGGGGGTTGTCCGCGACGCTGGACCTGCTGGCCGAGGGCATCCGGACCGACGCGGAGGCGCGGGCGAACCTCGAAACCTACCTGCAGATGGTGGACGCCGCGGCGAGCGCCGATCTCCCGGCAGACGCGCGGCCGACGTTGTCGCTGAAGCCGTCTTCGTACACGACGCGACCGTTGCAGCTCGGTGGGGACGCCGCCGGCTCGCTCGACGCGATGCGCCAGATCGCGCAGCGCTCTGCGGCGAAGGGAGTCGGGCTCACGGTCGACATGGAGAGCCGCCACTGGACCGACTTCACGCTCGATGCGTTGCGCACGCTGCATCGCGAGGGACATCGTCACGTCGGCTGTGTGCTGCAGTCCCGCTTGCATCGCACCGAGAAGGACCTCGACCAGCTGCCGCCCGGCGTGCGCGTCCGGCTCGTGATCGGGATCTACCGCGAGCCCGCGGACGTGGCTCTGACCGACAAGCCGGCGATGAAGGATCGCCTGCTCGCTCACGCGGAGACGCTGCTGCGCCGCGGTCACTTCGTCGAGTTCGCGACGCACGACGACGCGTATGTGCGTCGCTTCGTCGAGCAGGTCGTGCCGCGCGTCGGAGTCGGTCGCGACAGATTCGAGATACAGATGCTCTACGGCGTGCCGCGTGATCGCTTCCTGGCGGATCTGCGGCGCCAAGGCATCAGGGCGCGCCTCTACGTGCCCTTTGCGCTCGGATGGGGGATGGCGATCCAGTATCTGCGGCGGCGTTTGGACGAGTACCCGGCGATGGTCTGGCTCGTGACGAAGAACCTGTTGGCGCGCCGCTGAACCGCGCATTCGACCTCAAATCGCGGGTAGGGCGTGGCGGTCCAGAGGCTTGCTCGGTATACTGTTCGCCCCCATGGATCCACTTGCTACCATCGTCGAACGGCTTTGCGCCTGGAAAGACGTCAACCGTGAGAAGACGGACGGAAAAGACAGCTTCTTCGTGCGTGGCCAGGTCTTCGCCTACCTCGGCAAGAAAGGCGTAGTCGTCAAGCTCGCCCCACCGCAGGTGACCGAAGCCCTCAAGATCATCGGTGCCAAGCGCATGCCCGACGAGGGTGATCCTCATTCACGCGAGTTCGTCGAGATTCCGGTTACGGGACCGCGCGAGGTCGAGCGAGCCATGATGTGGCTGCGGCGCGCGTGCCGCCTCGGCCGCACGGCCGCGGGGCCCGTGTAACCCGGGGAGGGTCAGCTTCAGGCTCGCGTCCACGGCACGTCGTCGACGCCGGCGACCTGATTGGCTCGGCGCGCCCACGAGAAGAACAGGTCCGAGAGCCGGTTCAAGTAGATGCCGATCGCGCGTGGCACCCTGTATTGCGCCGGCCCAGCCGCGCATTGCCGCTCGAGTGTCCAGTAGCGCCGCTCCGCGCGTCGCGTCACGGTGCGCAGCACGTGCAACAGCGCCGCCATCGTGCAGCCGCCCGGCAATACGAACGAACGCAGCTGTGGCAGCGTGGCCTCGGATGCATCGATCCACCGTTCGAGCTCGGCGATCGCGGGCTCGATGCGCTTCAGGCTGGCCTGTCCGCCCTCGGTCGCGAGGTCGGCTCCGATCTCGAACAGCGCATCCTGGATCGACTTCAGCTGGCGGTCGAACTGGGCGTCCTGCACGTTGGCGCGCAAGAGACCGAGGAAGGCATTGACCTCGTCGATCGTGCCATACGCCTCGATGCGCACATCGTCCTTCGGCACGCGGCGGTTGCCGAACAACCCGGTGTCGCCCTCGTCGCCAGTGCCGGTGTAGATGGGCATGGAGACACAGTCGTAGATTGCAGCGCGCGGCAGCGCCAGCGCGTGTGAACAAAACCCTTTCCGCTGCGGCAAACCACCCACCCCATCGAAACGACTACGGTGCGCTCGCGCCCAAGACAGGAACGACCAGTGCAGAAATGACCCGGTACGGCCTGCGCGGGCGGCCGGTGTCGCGCATAATCACTGCCTTCCCGAGGAGACCCGTTTCATGCGCGTTGCACTGTCATTCCGTGTTGCTCTCGGCACCGTTCTGCTGCTCGGCGCCGCGAGGTCGCAGAGCTTCGAGCTCGACGTGGTCGGCGGCTCGGTGCCCGGCTTCACGAGCCTGAATTGCCACCCGGCGAACTATCCGCTCGAGCTCGCGGTCATCCTGCCCTCGGGCAACCCCGGGCCGACGCCCTGCGTCTGGTTCGACGGCATCGACGGCCGATCGCTCGGCGTCGGTCTCGAGCTGCTCGGCAACATGTGGGCTGGATTCATGAATCCCGACATGAGCGTCGGCTTTCCGGTGCCCGCGGTGCCGTCGCTGCAGGGCTCGACGTTGTACTTCCAAGCGGTCACCTTCTACTGGTGGCAACCGACGTTGCTCGATCGCATCAGCAACGCGAACGTGATCCGGCTCGGAAACGCGGGAACGTTCTACGACCGCGGCAGCGTGAACTTCCTCTATGACCGGGCCTTTGCGACCGTGCTGCCGCGCAGCGATCACCGCTGGATGGTCGTCGGCGGCGGTCAGGGTGCACTGCTCGCACAGATTGCCCGGGACACGACCGAGATCTACGATCCGTTGACGAACAGCTTCTCGCTGGGGCCGTTGCTCACGACCCCCCGATCGATGCACACGTCGACGTTGTTGCCGAACGGCAAGTGGCTGCTGACCGGTGGCGTCAACGTGCAGAACGATCCGCAGTCGTCGTGCGAGATCTACGATCCCGTGCTCGACGTCTTCACGGCGGTTGCCTCGATGGCCACGCCGCGCATGGGTCACACCGCGACGTTGCTGGCCAACGGCAAGGTCCTCGTGACGGGTGGACTCGCCGCGATGACCGTCACGCCGACGCAGCTCTCGGCCGTGCACGATGCAACCAACCTGACCGAGCTCTACAACCCCGCGACGAACACCTGGTCTCCTGGCCCGAACCTGACCACGCCGCGGGCTGGTCACTTCGCGATCACGCGTCCCGACGGCAAGGTCGTGCTCGGTGGCGGCATCAGCTGGGACACGGTCATCATCCTCGGCTGGCTGCCCGCCGTGCGGCGCTCGTGCGACCTCTACGATCCCGTCGCGAACACGATGGGGGCCGCGGCGCAGATGGCCACGGCGCGGTCGTTGGTCGACGCGGTCGACCTCGGCAGCAACCGTTGGCTCCTGGCCGGCGGGATCAGTTCCGTGTCGCTCACGAGTCCGGGCACGCCGACCGCGGCGGCCGAGATCTACGATGCCGTCGCAAACACGTGGACCTCGGTGGGTTCGATGGCCACGCCGCGCGGCAACCACAAGGCGTGGGCGCTCTCTGGCAACCAGTTCCTGCTCGCGGGCGGGGCCAATGGCACGATCACGAGTCCGGTGCCGCTGTCGAGCACGGAGGTGTTCTCGACCGCAACCAATTCCTTCACGCCAGGACCAGCGTTGAACGCTGCGCGAGCTGGCGCGGCTGCATGGAACACGCCACAGGGTCAAGTGCAGCTGTTCGGCGGCGGTACGTCGGGTGGCCTGATCTCCCGATCGACCGAGTGGTACTACTTCTGAGCCGGCGTTACCGGCGCGCCTTTGGCGCGCCGCCTCGGTTCCGAACGTTTTGACCCGCGAGGCGTGCTCCAACCCCGCTCCGAAGCCGCGGGGGTACACTTGCAGCCGCCCAGCCTCGCCATGCAATCGAACCGCGCCATGGGTGTCGCCGTCGTGCTGCTCACGTTCGCAGCCGTGGCGATCTGGCAGTTCGGTTTCGCGCGCGAGCCCAGCGCTCTACCGGCGGGCGTCACCTCGGCGGCTTCGGGTGCAGAGCCGGAGCGCGCCAGCGAGACGCAACCCGGCCACGAAGTTGCCACAGCTGCCGCGCGAACCGACGGGGCCAGCGAGCGCGTCGCGGCCGCTTCGGGCAAGGCCGGGGACGGCTGCACGTTCAACCTGCTCGGTCAGGTAGTGGGTTCCGACGGGCGGCCGATCGTCGGTGCCAGAGTCATCAGTGGGTCGGGCCTGGGCTCCGCGACCGCCGCCGGCGAGCCGGACTCCACGAACGTCGCTGCGAGCGACTTCGAAGACCTCGGAGCGAGGACATTGGCCGGCGGGGTCGGCAGGCAACTCGCCGAACGCGTCGAGGTGACCACGGACGAGCAAGGGCGCTTTCGGCTGCAGCCGCCCTTCGCTTCGAGCGGCATCGGCTTGCGCGTGCTGGCCCGAGGGCATGCGATCCTCGATCGCCGCGTGGGCCGACCGGCCGACGGCGATCTCGACGTCGGCATCCTCGCGCTCGAACGCGGCGTCGTCGTCGCGGGTCGCGTGCTCGATGGGCAGGGGGAGCCAGTCGCGGGCGCGCGCGTGAGTCGCGTGCCCGAGGCCGAGGAGCGCATGCTTGGCACCACGGAGCTGGACGTGTCCGCGCCGAACGAGTCGTATCGCGAGGGCGAAGGCTGTGTGACCGACAGTGCGGGTTCGTTCGAACTCGTGCACGTCGCCGCAGGCGAGTTCTCGCTGCGGGCGAGGCACGCCGACCGTCCGACGGCGCGCTCTGCGCGGCTCGACGCCGGACCCGGCGTGGAACTGCGCGACGTCGTCGTCACGATGCAACGCGGTGCAGAGATCCGCGGTCGCGTGCTCGGGATGCCCGAGGACGGCAAGCAGCTGCGCGTCGTCGCGGCGGCTCGCCCGAAGGTGGAGGGCGGGGCGGGGGGGATCATCGGCGTTCTGGGCGAGCAGGTCTCGGACCTGCTCGCCGGCGCGGGCATGGCCGCTGGCCAACGCTTCGCCGACGTCGAACCCGACGGTAGTTTCGCGCTGCGCGGGCTCGGCCCCGGCAGCCATCGCATCTGGGTCGCTCACGTCCGCTGCCCGGGGATCGCCGGCAGCGGGATCTGCAGTGAACAACTCGAAGTGGCGTCCTGCACGTCGGGTGTCGAGCTCCGTTACGAAGCGGGCGTCAGCGTGTCCCTCACGGTCGTCGACGCCGGGTCTGGCGCTCCGGTCGAGCGACTCTGGGTCCAGGGCAGGTTGTTCGCCGCCGCGGGCTTCGCGGGCGTGATGGGGCAGGCGCACGAAGCGACGCACGCCCGTTCGTATCCGGGCGGCAAGGTGACCGTCGCCAATCTGCGGCCCAAGCCGAAGCAGACCTTGAACCTCTCGATCGAAGCCACTGGCTATGGCAGCAGCGAGCGCACCGACATCGAGCTGCCCGACAGCGGTACGGTCGACCTCGGCACGATCCGGCTCGAGCCGAAACCCGTGGTGCACGTGACGGTCGTAGCCTGTGACACCGGAACCGCGATCGCGGAGGCAATCGTGCGGCTCGAGTCCCCGACTCGCGACGCGAGCCCATTCGGGAGGCGGTGGGGACGCCAGGGGCTTGGCAGCTCGGGGCCCGAAGCGGGCAAGACCGACGGCGAGGGACGCTGCACGCTCAACGCGTTCGTCAGCGCCGCCGGCGTGATCGAAGTCGACTGCTCAGGATTCGCGCCCTTCGTCAGCGAAGGGATCTCGTTCCCCGAGACCGGCGTGAGTCGGTTCACGGCGCGCCTCCATGTCGGCGGCGAGGTTGCTGTCACCGTGCACGATCCCGACGGCAAGACGGTAAAGGACGCGATCGTCGAGCACCGTTCGCCGGTCGGCGACCTGGAGAGGCGCAAGACGTCTGCGAACGGAATCGCGCAGTTTCCGCGCCTCGCGCCGGGCGCGCACGCGTTCCGCCTGGGCAAGGGCGACGGGCTCATGGGTCTCGTGCTGGCGCAGCGGCAGGGTGGCCAGCAGAGTGGCCAAGCGGCGGCCGAGATCCCGTGGCAGACGGTCGATGTCGTCGATCGCGCCGAAGCGACGCTGCTGTTGACGAAATGCCCGTGTGCCTCGCTGCGTGGTTTCGTGCGCGAGAACGGTCTGCCCCTGGTCGGGGCTCGCGTTGCCTTCCTCGAGGGGCGCGGCGCGGACCAAGGCAGCGCCGTCACCCAAGCGATGCAGGGCATGATGGGAACGATGGCCGGCCGCGGCGCGAAGTCCGGCGAAGGCGGCGCCTACACGCTCTCCGAGCTGCCGGAGGGTGAGCATCGTCTGCGCGTCATGCATCGCGACCGCGCGATGCCGGCGATCGTCGCCGTGCGATTGCAGAACGGCGACAACCTGCAGGACATCGAGCTCGACGTGACCACGTTGCGCGGCATCGTGCTCGACCCACACGGCAACCCGGTCGATGGCGCGCGCGTGAAGGCGCTCCGCTGGACGAAGACAGGCGCCACCTCCGGCAATATCGAGCTGATGGGAGCTCTGCTGCCGGGCCTGGACGCCGACGGCAACCTCGGGATCAAGAGCGATGCCACGGGCGCATTCGAGTTGCGTGGCATCGATGGCGACGTCGAGTTGCAGCTGCGCGTCTCGGCCAAGGGCTTCGAGGCGACCGCGGTCAACGTCACCGTGGCGCGCGGCACGACGCGCTCGGGAGTCGAGCTGCGGCTCGGCGCGGCGGGGCGGATCCAGGTGTCGGTCCCGAGCGCCGACCGCACGCCGATGGCTTCGGTCACTGCGTCGTTCGCCGACGAGAGTGCGGGCGTGACGCCAGTGCAGCGGATGTTGCTCCAGGGCAAGTGCACGATCGAGGGTCTGCGTCCCGGCGCGTGGCGAGTGGAGTACGTTCCACGCGTCGACTCCAAGCCACTCGTTCGCACTGTCGAGGTCGTGGCTGGGCAGACGGCGAAGGTCGAGTTCTGACTGCCGTTCGCGCGCGGCGCCGATCGCCCCTGCTCGCGCCGATTGCGTCCAGACCGCCGCTGCGGTTGCGCAGGCGCGTGAGAATGGTACGCCCGACAGGAGTTGAACCTGTGACCCCCGCTTTAGGAAAGCGGTGCTCTATCCAACTGAGCTACGGGCGCACCTGGGCAGTTCTACTCGGCCGGACGGGCCGCGGCCAAGTGTGCGACACCGCGCACTTTCGGCTCTCTGCCACGTCGCTCGGCGCCTCAATCTTCGTGAGGGAAGGGCTTGAGCCGCGGCGACTCGCCACCTTACTCTCGGCGTCATCGGCGTCTGCCCGCTGATCACGACTCCGCACGTTGACCTACGACCCGACCAACGTCTTCGCCCGCATCCTGCGCCGGGAGATCCCAGCCCAGTTCGTGCACGAGGATGAGTTCTGCGTGGCGTTCCGCGACGTCTCGCCGCAGGCACCGATGCACATCCTGGTGGTGCCCAAGCGCCCGATCCAAAGCCTCGCTGACGCGGTGCCTGCCGACGCGTCGTTGCTGGGCCACCTGCTGCTCACGGCCGCCGCGGTTGCGCGCGAACAGGGCATGGCCGAACAGGGATCGCGCGTGGTCATCAACAACGGAGCCGGCGCCGGTCAGTCCGTGTTCCATCTGCACGTGCACGTGATGGCAGGCCGGCCGTTCCGCTGGCCGCCTGGATAGCCCGTCCCCGATGCGCGCACCGCAGCAAACTCCCCGCAAGACTTCATGACAGACAAGAGCGACTCGCAGCACGACCTGGACGATCCCGAGATCATGTTCCTGCCGTTGGCCGCTGTCGCCGGGGATGGTTGGCACGGACTGGATGCAGGCGTCTTCGCGCGGCGCATCCCGGACTTCGTGCACCAAGTGCTGAACCAAGGGCAGGTCGGGCCGAGCGCGATGCTCGAGCTGCAGACGGCGTCCGAATCGGGGCCGGTCACCTGGGTGGAGATGGAGACAGCGCCCGACCGCGACGAGGCCTTCGAGTTCGTGCCGGGCGAGCTCGACGTGCGCGCCGTCGTGAGCGGCGAGATCGCGCCCGTCGAGGGCGGCTTGCGCATCGAGTTCCACGTCTTCCGCGACGAGGAAGGCGACGACTTCGTGACCGAGAAGATGGGTGGCGTCGTGCAGCTGCAGAATCCGGTGCCGGGGTTGCTGCGCTTGACGCGACATCTCGCGCGCGTGCTCGACCTCGAATACCACGAGCCACCGCCGGGCTTGTTGACCGAGAACGGCGCGGCGTTCCGCCACTTCCTACAGGGACTCGACAATGCGATGCTGCTCAGCGGCGACCTCGAGATAGAGGTTCCGGACGATCGCGAGGCGCTGATCCGCCCGTTCGCAGAGGCGTTGGATCTCGATCCGTCCTTCGGCCTCGCGCTGCGCGTGGCCAATGCGACGATGGCGACCGCGTTGGACGTGGCGCGTCTCGATCGCGAGATGGTGCGCAGGTTCCTCGATCGTTGCTACACGGCCCGGCCGTTCGACGGCGACGCCTGCGTGGCGGTTGCCGAGCAGTTGTCCGACATGGGCGACGATCAGCGCGCGTTCCGATGGCTCGAGTACGCGACGCGCCTGGATCCGCCGCCGCCGCGCGGATTGGAGAGCCTGGGCATCCTGATGGCGCGGCGCGGCGACAGCGGAGCGGCGCGCGGTCTGTGGGAGAAGGGACTCGACGTCGATGGCCATCCGGACTTCTTCTCGCACCTGGCGCAGCTCAGTTTCGCCGAACACCGCGACGACGACGCCTGGGCGCTCGAGCTGCGCGGGCTGCGGCGGCTGCGCGAGCGAACGGTGCGAGCGGGCGAGTGGACCGACGGCGAACGCGGCGCGGGCGTCCTGCTCGAATGCCTGCACGCGCACCTGACCACGCGCAAGCCTCCTCGCGAAGTCGTCGAAGCGCTGCTGTCGCTGCGCGCGCTGCTGGTCGCGGAGGATCGGGTCTTCCTCGGTCTGTGCCTGGCCGCGTGCAGTCTGAGACGCGAGGCGCGCGTCGAGCTCCATGGCGGCGTGCGCACGCTCGTCGACCTCGACGTGCGCGATCGAGCCGTTCGCGCGCTGCTGCAGCTCGACGTCGCGGACTTCGAGTCTCGCTTCGCGCGGGCCAGCGATCGCGCGCAACGCGGCCGCAACGTGCGCGCAGCTCTCGTCGAGTTCCAGCTGTGGTTGCATCTGCAACCCGAGTTCTGGCCGGCCCTGTTCTTCTCCGCGATCGGCAAACGCCGGCTCGGTGAGGCCGGCGAGGCGCTCGACTTGTTGGCTGCCGCGCTCGAGATCTCGCCGGACCAGCCCGACATCCTGCTCGAGATGTCGGCCCTGTTCGATCGCCGCCGCAATCCCAAGCGCGCGCTGGAGCTCATCGACCAGGCGATCACGCAGCGGCCGCGCGAAGCGCGATTCCACGCGGCAAAGGTGCGTTATCTGCGCCACCTGGGTCGCACCGAGGATGCGCGCGGTTGTGTCGAGAAGGCGCGGGCTGCGGGACTCGACAGCCCCGAGTTGCGCCGCCTCGCCCGTCGCCTGCGCTGAGCCTGCTCGCCCCAGAGGCGACCAGGCTCAGGTAATACCCGACGTCGCGACGCGGCGACCTGACTCCAGCGAAACGCGCGGGCAGCGCCGCTGCGACGTCTACTTGGGGCCTGCTCGCCCCAGAGGCGACCAGGCTCAGGTAATACCCGACGTCGCGACGCGGCGACCTGACTCCAGCGAAACGCGCGGGCAGCGCCGCTGCGACGTCTACTTGGGGCCTGCTCCCGCGCGGCAATTACTTCGGTGGCGTCGCGAGCCCGCTCAGGTCGACGCGCGGCACCGAGTTGCTCTGCAGCAGGTGCTCCAACTTCTCGGAAGCGAGCCAGTCGTAGACGAGCTCCATCGGCGTGCACAATCCCATGTGCGGCACGACGACCGGAGTGCCCTTGCCGTGCGTGTAGATCTTCGAGAAGACGCCGATCAGCTGGTTCGTGTCGGCGCGGTAGATGCCGCCGCCGCTGTTGCCGAAGTAGGTCGGCGCGTTGACCATCCAGTAGTTGGCGCCGTTGAGCTCGTTGTGCAGCGAGCTCACTTCGCCGTGGCTCGGCACCGGGTCGTTGCCGAGCGGGCAGCCGACGGCGCAGACGGGGTCCCAGACCTTGACCTGGTCGGTCTCGGTGCGCGGCAGCACGTTGGCGACGTAGGGCATCAGGCGGTCGGTGTCGAGCTTGACGAGCGCCGCGTCGATCTTGGGTGAATTCGCCACCATGTGGCCCTTCACGACGAGACGCTCGTTCGGCAGGTAGACCGTCACGTCGAAGCCCTGCTGAGCAGCCCTCGGCGTGTCGGCCAGGATGTTGCGGACGACGTGGTAGGAGGTCAGGACATAGGTCTCGACCTTGCCCGACTTCGGGTTCTCGCCCGAGAACACGAGCGTGCCCGAGCCGACGGTGTCGTCGCCGTTCAACTGGACCGTTGGCAGCAGCATCGTCCGGGTCAGCTCGGACGGGTCGCGGTAGAGCTGGCCGGCCAGCTTCGCGATCGCGTCCTGGGCGACCGCGAGGCGCGTGGCGGCATCTTTCTCCTTGGTGCGCACCTCGGTGATGTAGGCGTCGACGAGCGCCTTCGTCCGCTCGAAGTCGCTCGACACCTGATTGCGCAGCGATGCGACGTCGCTCTTCGCGCGGTGCAGCTCGTCGGCGATCGTCTTGGCCCGATCCGAGCCCTCCTTGGCGGCGGCGAGCTCTGCTTCGAGCGCGTTCATGCGGCCCTCGGTCTGCGCGAGGATCTCCTGGCGCATCTGGTCGAGGTCGCGCGCGTTCGCGGAAGCCTTGTCGACCTTGCGTTCGAGGTTCGTGATGTCGGTCTGGTGCTCCTCGAGTCGCGCGATTTGGTGATGGTAGGAGACCATCAGGACCAGGGCCGCCAGGCCGCAGAACACTTCCAGCAAAGTGCGTTTCATCCCCGTTGCTCTTCTTCCCGGTAGCGCGCGACTTGCCCTTGCCGGGAATGGCCTTCGGCGTCCTCAGCTCAGGGGCTGAAGAAAAAAACAACCTCCTGTGTGGCATGGACTTGTGACTCCCATGGCACCGCTGCCTCGGATCGCGCGGGTGCCGCGATCGGGCGAGTGATGCGGGACTCGCCAGGGCAGGCCCGCTGTCGAGTTCTGCGGCACGGGGCTGCGGACCGCCGCTCGTCGTTGCACTACACTGCAGTGCCCAATTGGTGATGCGACCCAGGTCTACCGAATGACGTTTTCACCCATCCCGGAACTGCTCGAGGAACTGAAGGCCGGTCGTCCGATCGTGCTCGTCGACGACCCGGCGCGGGAGAACGAAGGCGATCTGTGTTTCGCGGCGGAGTTCGCATCACCACAGTTGATCGCCCTGATGATGCGCGAATGCTGCGGCATGATCTGCCTCGCGCTCGAGGGGGCCATCTGCGACCAGCTGCAGTTGCAGCCGATGGTCGCCGAGAACACCTCGCGCTACGGAACCGCGTTCACGGTGTCGATCGGCGCGACACATGGCACGACGACGGGTATCTCGGCGAGCGATCGCGCGCAGACCGTGCAGGTCGCAGTGGCACCCGGCGCGAAGCCCGAAGACCTGACGCGACCGGGCCACATCTCGCCGCTGCGTGCCCGCGACGGTGGCGTGCTCGTTCGCGCGGGTCACACCGAAGCGATCGTCGACTTGTGTCGGCTCGCGGGGCTTCGGCCAGCCGGCGTGATCTGCGAGGTCACCAAGCCCGACGGTGAGCTGGCGCGCGTGCCCGAGCTCACGACGTTCTGCGAGAAGCACGGCATCAAGCTCGGTTGCATCGCGGATCTCGTCGAGTATCGGCGTCGCCGCGAGCGTCTGATCGAACGCGTGGCCGTTGCGAACCTGCCGACCCAGCACGGCAACTTCGATTGCCACAGCTACCGCAGCCTGGTCGACGGCAGGACCCACGTCGCGCTGACCATCGGCATCGACCGCGTCGGCAACAGCGGCCGGTTCCCGCCGATCGAGGAGCCCGTGCTGGTCCGCGTGCACTCGCAATGCCTCACGGGCGACGCGTTCGGCTCGCTGCGCTGCGACTGCGGTCCCCAACTCCAGGTCGCGATGCAGCGAGTGCAGGCCGAAGGTCGCGGCATCGTGCTCTACATCAGCCAGGAGGGCCGTGGCATCGGTCTCGCCAACAAGCTGCGCGCCTACGCGCTGCAGGACGGCGGCATGGACACGGTCGAAGCCAACGTGCACCTGGGCTTCCGCCCCGATGAGCGCGAGTTCGGCACCGGCGCCCAGATCCTGCACGACCTCGGCGTGCGGCGCCTGCGCGTGCTCTCGAACAATCCCAAGAAGCTCGCGGGGCTGCAGGGCTATGGCCTCGAGATCAGCGAGCAGGTTCCGCTGCTGGTGACCCCTAACTCCCACAATCAAAAGTACTTGGATACCAAGCGTGACAAACTCGGTCACCTGCTCAAGCACCCCCAATGAGCCGAGGCAGTTGAGACTCCGTGAGACAGTTCGTGGGTCGGGAAGAAAGAACTCTCCAGACCCTCAAAGGCCTACGTGTTCGCCTTGAAGCGCAACCCCGAGAGCTCGGACCAGGATCTGATCGCCGCAATCCTCGATGGCAGCGAGGCTGCGTTCGGCACGCTCGTCGATCGCTACAAGGATCGCGTGTTCCGGTTGCTCGGCCGCTATTGCCGCGACCAGGTGGAGTGCGAGGACCTCGCGCAGGACGTCTTCCTGAAAGTCTTCCGCAAGCTGCACACCTTCCAGCAGGAATCGGCCTTCTTCACGTGGCTCTACCGCATCACCGTGAACGCGGCGACGGACCACCTCTCGCGCGCGAGTCACCGGCGGCTGCGCCTGGTCGAGGACGAGTCGATGCTCGACGTGGGCTCAGACGACCATGACACGGCGACCCCCGCGGCGCAGCTGATGTCGACCGAGCTTGCCCGCGTGACGCGTGAGATCGTCGCGTCGCTGCCGGAGAAGTATCGGACCATCCTGATCCTGCGCGAGTTCGAAGACCTGTCCTACACGGAAATCGCGTCCGTGCTGCAGATCCAGCTCGGCACGGTCGAATCGAGGTTGTTCCGCGCGCGCAAGCGCTTCCGCGAACACCTCGAGCGCACGCATCCCGAACTGGTGCCCGGCGGCGAGCTCGCCGACAAGACGGGCTCGAGCGTTGCGCACCGCAGAGGTGAACGATGAAACTCACGCATGCCGACGAACTGCTGCTGCACCGCTTCCTCGATGGGGAAATGGACTCGGCGCAAGCCGTGGCGTTCGAGGCGCGGCTGGCCGCCGAGCCTCGGTTGCGTCGTCGCCTCGAAGACGAGACCACCTTGCGCGCGGGCTTTGCGGCGGCCCACGCGGGCGGCCCGGCTCCGCGAGCGGGCTTCACGGCCGGCGTGCTCGCGGCGGCGCGCTGTCTTCCGAGCCGACAACAGATGAAGCGCGACGAGGTCGTGGCCGAGTTCGTGCGAACCTGCCGTCGGGTGCTGATTGCGGCTGCCGTCCTGTTCGGGATCAGCCTCGCCTGGTACGCGGGCCTCATGGACAGCCGTCGCAGCGCCACGTTGGAGGCCGTCCCGCGGTGGGAAATCGAGAAGGAGATGAAGCGGCTCGATGCACTGATCGAGTCGGGTGCGCTCGGAGCGCCCCCCGCGGAGCGTCGAGGCAAGTGAGCGGCGCGCGGTCATGGATGCTCGCCGCCGCCGCCGGGTGTTTCGCCGCCGGCACGGCGGTCGGTCTGCTGATCCCGCGTTTCGCCGAGGCCGAAGCGATGCCCAGCAGCAGCGCCCGCGCGCGCGAGCAGGACGAGAAACTCGTGCGCGATCTCGTGGCGGACCTTGGGCTCTCGGGCACCCAGGAACGCAGCCTGCGCCTGATCCTGCAGGACCAGCGCGAACAGGAAGACCAGGTAATCGACAGGTTGCTGACCACCGAGGCCAACGACCTGCCGCTCGCGACCAAGAACCGGTTGCTGTGGCTGCGCAACCGAACGACGCAACGCATCCTCGTGGTGCTGGACCCTCAGCAGCGCGCCCGCTACGAACGCGAGACCAAACCAGGGCCGAACGTCGGGCCCGAGCACGGCGGGGCAACGACCGCGACCAACAGGTGAGATCATGGTGAGGAGCATCGGAATCGATCCAGGCGACCAGACCGTGAAGGTCGTCGAGCTCGAAGGCAGCTACAAGAAGACGCGGCTGTTGCGCGTGCACACGGCGCGGGCCGCCGGACAAGCGGGCGGCACCCAATCGCTGGCCGAGGCCGGTGCGAGGGCCGAGGTCGTCGCGTCCGCGGCGCGCGCGGCGCTCGACGAGGGCATGAAAGGCGACGTGACGCTGGGCCACCCGCTGCGTGAAGCCGTGCTGCGCGTCATCGAGCTGCCGTTCAAGGGTCGCGATGCGATCCGCAAGGTCGTGAAGTCCGAGATCGAGGGCGAGATCCACAGCCACTCCGTCGACGACATGATCGTCGACTTCCACGAGATCGGCGACGGCGCCGAGGGTGGCACACGCGTCATGGTCGCCTCGGTGCCGAAGCCCGGACTGCGCGCGCAGCTGGCCGCCTTTTCGGGTCAGTCGGTCGAGGTCGAGACCATCGACATCGACGCGATGGCGTTGTGGCGGGCAGCCCAGTGGGCCGGCGCCTTCGAGGCCGACAAGGAAGCGGAGCCCGCGGGCAGCAGCCCGACCGTGACGGCCGTGCTCGACCTCGGGGCGCGCAGCGTGAAGATCCTGCTCGTGCAGGGCCAGAAGCTCGTCGAGATGCGCGCCCTGCGCATCGGCGACGCGGTCGTCGCCGACGAAGTCGCGCGCCGGCACGGCCTCGATGGCGCCGTGGCCAGGGAGGTCGTGCGCGCATGCCTCGACGAAGGCGCGGACCAGCGGCTCGAAGTCGCCGACGCGCTGCCGGCGCCGGCCGCTGGAGCCGAAACCGCCCCGCCGAGCGCAGACGCGCCAAAACGCGCGGTGCTGGTCACTCACGCCGAGGTCCACGAGGCCCAGACGTCCTACCTGCAGCGCCTCGCGCGCGAATTGGCGCGTTACCTGACGGCTTCCGGCAAGGCGGCGCAGATTCGCGCGCTGTGGATCACGGGCGGCACCGTTCGCTCCCCGCGCACGAAAGCGATGCTCGAGGAGGTGTTCGGCGTCGAGCCGCGCGAGCTCGATCTGCTGTCGCACCTGCAGCACGACCTCGATCCGGCGACCGCCGCGGAGCTCGGCCCGCGCATCGCGACCGCCATCGGGCTGGCACTCGGCCGGCTCGGAGGGCCAGCGGGGTTCAATCTGCGGCAGGAGGACCTGCTGCTCACGCGTGGTTTCGAGCGCATCAAGTTCCCGCTCGCGATCGCGTGCATGGTCGCCTTGCTGGCCTTGTTCGTGCACGCCAACAAGCGATCGATCGAGTTGAAGAATCTCGAGCTCGAGATCGGCAGCACCTACCTGGACAAGAACAACCCGAAGGCGTTGCCCGTGTTCCACGGCATGTTGAACCGCGTGTTCAGCAGCAAGTGGTTCGAGGACCAGAAGAACTTCAGCTACACGCCGAGCAAGGGCGTGGAGTATCGATACAAGGACCTCATTGACGAGCTCGGGAAGACCGACGTGCACAAGCGGATCATGATCGTTCGCGACCGGTTGAAGGCGGCCGCCGACCAGCAGCAGAAGGAATCCGGCATCTACGAGGACATCTCGCTCGAATCGGGATTGGCCGTGCTCGTGCGCCTCTCGGAGATCCTGCTCTCCGTCGAGCCCGACCTCAAGGGCTACCTCGTGACGCGGTTGGATCTCAACATGAAGGCGCCCAACCGCAAGATCGAGATGACCGTGGCGATTCGCGGCGACGACGCCCGCGACAGGATCAGCGTGCTGCGGCGAGCGATCGACGCAGACTGCGAGAAGCCCGATTCGCCGTTCGAGCCGCTGCACCGTGGCGACGACGGCGCCAAGGAGACGCTGTTCAGCGACAGCGCGGAAAGCGGGGTACGCGGCGCGTACTTCAAAGTGCTGATCCGCATCAAAGAATCGTTCCGGCCGTTCGGGCCGAGCAGCAGCGGGGTCGGGTTGCTGGTGCCGGAGAAGTCTCCGACGGACTCGGAGCAAGCTCCGACGGACGGCAAGGGCCAGCTTGCCGGCATCGGAGGTGGAAAATGAGATTCCTGCGTTCGCTCGATCTGTACAAGTTCATCGTGTTGTTGGCGGCAGTCCTGCTCCCACTCGGTTGGTGGTGGGTGCGCAGTCTCGACGAGTCGATCCGTCTCTGCCGTCAGGCGATCACCGAGGCGTCCAAGACCGGTGGCATGCTCGAGCAGATCGGCAATCTGCAGAAGAAGATCGAGGTCGTCTTCCAGGGCCGGATTGGCTACTCGGATGCGATCAAGAACCCGTCGATCTACTTCCAGGCCCAGATCCTCGCGGCGGGCGGAACGACCCTGAAGACGGACGACTTCTCACTGCCGGGGGATCCCAAGGAGGAGATCGCGTCGATGCCGAACTCCCAGCAGAAGGCGTTTGACTACGTGGCCGACGTCACCTGGAAGCGCAACGATCTCAAGGTGCCGATGGGGTTCATCTACGCGGTGTTGTTCAACACCGAGTCGGGCGCGAGTGTGGGCCGCCAGGAAGGACAGTCGGTGTGGAAGCTGCGCGAGCTGCAGATCGTGAACGCGACCGATGAACGCTTGACCAGCGGCAGCAAGACCCCGCCGGCCGAGCTCAAGGACGACTGGTCGATCAAGGTCATGAAGTTCGCGCGTCGCGAGCCCCGCAAGTAGGGAACCTGAATCCATCGTGGTGCTGCGTCCTGCATGGTTGCTGCTGCCGCTGCTCGCCGCCGGCTCCTGTACGCAGATCGTCCGCTACACGGATGAGCTCGTCGACGAGCGCTACGGCCGCACGTGGTTCACGCGGCTGCCGTCCACGGTCGGCGCAACCGCGGGGTTCGCGGTGGGTCTGCCGATCGACATCGTCGTGTCTCCTGCCGCATGGGTGTTCTACCGGTCGCAGCCGCCGGAGACCCGCGACCCGATCTCGGTCTTCCTGTTCCCCTCGTTCGTCTTGTGGAAGGCCGGGGCGCTGCTCGGCGCGCCGTTCGATCTCGTCGAGTGGGGACTCTGGCGTTCGTGGCAGCCTGACGTGCCGATCACGCAAGACGAGCGCGATGCGATCGAACGAGCGTGGGACGGCCGCGAGTACACCGAGTATCCCGTGACACCGTTCTATCCGTTGGAACCGGCCCCGTCCGGGCGGCCCGAGCCGCCGCGCTGACTCCGGCTGGCGTGCCGGTAGGGCAGCAAGGGCCGCCCTGGCCAAGTAGATTCTCGGGCATGCGTCTGTCACCGGAGTCCGCATGAGCGAGCAGTCGCTCGTGCTCAAGAAACTCGTCGAGCGTGCGCTCGCGAAAGGTGGCGACCTGCCGCTCGCTCTGCTGCTCGAGCTCATGGTGCCGGTGCGCCGTCTGCGCGAGCTCGCGCGCAAGTTCGGCCTCACACCGAAGGGCGGCTTTCGCATCGAGCATGCGCCGGCCCGCGTGCTGGCGCCGCTGCTCGGCGAGCTGCGTGAGGCGTCGCAACTCGACGAAGTCCTGTCGCTGCTCGTGCCGCGCGCAGAGGCCGCGCCAGAGCCCGTGGATGCGCAGGCCGGTTTCGATGCGCAGGCCCGGCTGTCGTTGCGCGAGTCCGAGGTCGCGAGCCTGCGCGACGAGCTCGAGCGCGCGCGCGAAGGCTCGACCCGCGCCCGCGAACGCGCATCGGAGCTGCTGCACCGCGCGGAACAGGCCGAACGGGATCTGGCACTGCTGCGTCGCCAACTCGAAGGGCGCCCGCGTCCCGACCGGGCCGAGCCGCTGCGCGACGATCGGGATCTGTTGCGCAGGGTGCGCGAGCTCGAGGACGAGCTCGAGGGCTTCCAGGACGCCGACGCGGCGCTGCGGCGTCAACTCGCCTACTACCAGACGCGTCTGCGCGAGCTCGAAGAAGAGAAGAAGGAGCTCGAGGCGCTCGTGCCAAAGGGCAAGCGCCGGCGCAAGCAGCCGGCCCCCGAACCCGTCGCCGACGAACGCCGGTTCCGTCTGCCCCACTTCCTGCCGTCGTTCTACAAGTCGATCGAGGGCAAAGAACGGCGCTCCGTCGAGCGCGCGTTCCATGCGATCCTGCTGTTCTGTACCGAAGGACACAGTTACCCAGGTCTCGAGGTCAAGCAGTTGGGGGGGCAGGACACATGGAGCCTGCGCGCGTCGCTCGGCCTGCGGGTCTACTTCCGTCCGCTGCCCGACGGCGACATCGAGCTGCTCGAGCTCGGCGATCGCGAGGACCAACAACGGACGCTGCGGCGGCTCAAGGAGCACTGATGCGCAGTCCACGACCCGTACCGAAGTTCCTGCGTCCCGGTGACCCGGTCGCGTTTCCGGACCCGCGCTCTTTCGATCGCGAGGGTCTCGTGGCGATCGGCGGCGACCTGCACGAAGAACGTCTGCTCGCGGCCTACCGGGCCGGCATCTTCCCGTGGTATGCGGAGGGATACCTGCCCATGTGGTGGAGTCCCGATCCGCGCGGCATGCTCGACGCGCAGAGCCTGCACGTCTCGCGGAGCCTGCGTCGCGTGCTCACGCGCGGCCGATTCGAGCTGACGTGGAACCGGTGCTTTGGCCGGGTCATGCACGAGTGCGGCAGCAACCGTCCCGACGGCTCGTGGATCATCCCGGAGATGGTCGAGGCCTACGCGGGTCTGCACCGGCGCGGCCAGGCACACAGCCTCGAAGTCTGGAACGGGTCGGAGCTCGTGGGGGGCACCTATGGAGTCCAGGTCGGTGCCTTCTTCGCGGCCGAATCGATGTTCCACCGACGAACCGACATGTCGAAGGTCGCGTTGGTCGCCCTCGTTCGATCCCTGTTCGCGGCGGGGATCGAGCTGCTCGACGTGCAGTTCGCCACCCCGCATCTACAGACCCTGGGCGCCTTCGAAACCCCGCGCGAGGAATACCTGCGTCGGCTCGGCGTCGTTCGCTCGCGTCCGGTCGACCTGCGTTCGCTCGTTCCGGCGGCGACCGCCCGGTGAGGCGAACCAACGAATGACCACCCGACTGCTTCGACACTGTGTGCTAACTTCCCGGCTCTCGCGGAGACCCCATGGCCTTGTGTGAACCCCTTGCGCGATTCGCTCTGGTCGCGCCGCTCTTCTGCTCGTTGGGATTGCATTGCCTTGCCCAGGCGCCACCGGCGCCCGTGCGGCTCGTGCCCTCGGTGAGCTCGGTTCCCGCCGTGCCCGCGCAGAAGGTGGTGGCGTTGCCGCCGGAGCCCGGCACGGCAGCAGCACCGCAAGACCCCGCCGCAGCAGCCGCCACCGCCGCCGCGACCGCGAAGCTGCAGAAGTGGAAGACACTGCTCTACGATCGCCGCCCGTCGACGATGCTCCAGGCGTGGGCGGCTCCCGAGCTCAATCCATACGATCCTGCCGAGGAGAAGAAGCCCGAGAACACGAAGCCCGCTGCGCCGGCCGATGCGCAGGCCGCGGCGGCTTCGAAGACGACGGCGCCGTCGGGCCCCAGCCGCGAGCAGATCGAAGCGATGTTGGTGCAGCAGTTCGGTGGTCCAGCCGCGGGCCCCACTGCGTCTTCCGCGCCCGCGGGTGCGTCGCCTGCACCCGCCGCTGCTGCTGCCGCTGCGGCGGCCGCCGCGGCCAGCGCCGAAGCGCAGCTCAACGAGAAGCGCCAGCAGCGCGAGTTCGAGATGTTCCAGCGCGACGTCACGCTGGGCCGCTGGAACAAGGTCGGTGAGTTCCTGAAGGCGTTGCCCGAAGCGGAGCGCAACGGTGCCTACGAGCACTTCCTCAAGGTGCTGCCAAACCCTCCGCCGCGGCCCGAGGATCAGCGCGTGCCGCCGAACCTGCAGGAGAAGAACCGCTTCTCGTTCGAGGAAGCGCTCGCGCTGGCCGGTCTCGCGCCGTCCGGTTTCGACAAGAAGCAGATGCCGATGCTCGCGCCGATCGTGCAACGTGCGATCGAGTTCGGCAGCGTGCTCGAAGAGCTCGTGCGCCTGCTCGGCGTCGAGGTCGGCAAGCCCGAGAAGGAGCAACGCCTCGATCGCCGCGAATGCGCGCTGCTGCTGGCCGCGATCGGACAGGACATCGAGCTCGGCGCTTTCCTGCCGTCGGCTGCCGAGGCCGAGAAGGCCAACGATCGCGAGGCGTTGAACCTGCTCGCGCGTCACGCGCTCGCGATGTTCCAGAAGGACAAGCGCAGGGTGCACCTCGAGACCGCGTGGACGGTCACGCAGGCGGCGCTCGCGAAGGGCGACGTCGGCGAGGCCGAGAAGGCCGAGGCGCTGCGGCGCGCGGTCGAGCTCGCGCCGAAGATCCGCGAGGACCTGGGGCCGTCCTGGCTCGCCGACAGCTTCACGAACCGCCCCGAACGCGGCATGGAGATCATCGCCACGATCGGCGGGCAGGTCGCCAAGGGTTTCCAGGATCGCGCGCAGGACGCGACGTTCCGCGCCACGGGCCTGCAGCTGCAGAAGACCGCCGTCGAGGCGCTGCTGAAGGTCGCGCCGCAACTCGCCGAGCAGTGGCGTCCGACGCTGGGCCTGCTCGCTTCGGGCTGGATCCTCGAAGCCTCGTGGAGCTACACGAACTCGCAGTCGGACACGTTCGGCCCCGTGATGCAGCGCGACGACTACGGCAACCTGTTCTACGGCGCGCTGCGCCGCGGCGGTCAGGGTCAGGTCGCTCCCGTCGAACCCGTCGATCTGCTGCAGTCGCTGCCGGGGCCCGAGTGGGTCGCGTTGCTGAGCGACGCGCTGCGGCCGCACTTCACGACGGTCGTGGCCCAGCTCTACCTGAAGGTCAACGAGCCCGAGAAGTCCTTCCCGTTCATCGAGGAGCTGGCCGCGACGAACGCGCGCAAGGCGAAGGACCTCGCGCAGGAGTTCCTGCGCGTGTGGATGCGCAACAACAACCCGAACTCGAGCCGCTACACGAACCCCTACATGTACATGTATGGCTACGAGCGGCGCGCGAGCGGCATCCCGCTGACGCGCAGCAAGCAGGAGCGCAACCTGGAGGCTCTCGGCAACTGGGTCGAGCGCTTGCGCAAGCTGCCGATCGGCGGCGTCGACCAGAAGCTGCTCGGTGAGGCCTTCGTCACCGCGCACAGCTCGGCCGAGGTGTATCGGCTCGAGACCATCGAGAAGGTGTTCGGCGACGTCGCCGACCTCGACCCGGTGCTGCTCGGCGAGCTGCTCGGCAAGATGCGCACGAACCTCTCCACGGTCTGGAAGCTCCCGGCCGTGCAGGAGCGCGAGAAGACGCAGCGCAACCAGCGCGAGATGTTGCAGGAGGTCGCGCGCGGTTACGAGACGGCGCTGACCGTGGCGCAGCGCGCGCTCGAGAAACGCGGCGCGCACTGGGCGCTGCTCGCGGTCGTCGCGTCGATCCTGCACGACAAGAACAACTTCTCGAAGGAGCTCGCGCGCAACAGCAACTTCGCGGACGAGCGCAAGAACGCGTTCACGCTGTTCGAGCAGGCAGCGCAGCACTACGCGAGCATCGCCGACGATCTTCGCCTCGACCAGGAGACCATCGGCGCCTACGACACGTGGTTCTACGCGGCGCTCGGCGCTTGCGATCTCGGCTCGATCGACGAGGAGACCGTGGTCGCCAAGAGCCAGCTGCCTCTGATCAAGGCCGCGATCGCCGGCTTGTCGGACGGCAGCCGCGAGCGCCATCAGGCGATGTTCGCGAATGCGCTGTTCACGCGCATGTCAGCCGTGAAACCGCAGATCAAGTATCGCTACCTCGAGGCGGGCTTCGAGATCGTCGGCGACCATCCGCAGGCCTACGAGGCGAAGAAGGTCTGGGACTACTACAAGGATCTGATCAGCGAGCTGAAGCTCGAGGCCGTCGTCGATGGCTCCACGGCCGTCGGCACCCAGCCATTCGGCGTGCGCATCGACATCAGGCACTCGCGCGAGATCGAACGCGAGAGCGGCGGGTTCGCGAAGTACGCGCAGAACCAGAACAACATGCCCTACGCATACAACTACGGGCGCCCGCTCGAGAACTACCGCGATCGGTTCCAGGAGGCCGTGACGGCCGCGCTGCGCGAGAACTTCGAGGTGTTGTCGGTGACGTTCAACGGCGAGCACATGCAGAGCAAACCGACCGCGGAGGCCGGTTGGCGCGCTACGCCCTATGCCTGGCTGCTGCTGAAAGCGCGCGGCCCGCAGATCGACCGCATTCCGGCCGTTCAGATCGACTTCGACTTCATCGACACGTCGGGCTACACGGTGCTGCCGGTCGGCTCGTCGCCGGTCGCGGTCGATGCGTCGGCCAAGGCCGAGCAACGCCCATACTCGGAGCTGCAGGTCACGCAGCTGCTCGACGAACGCCGCGCCGACGAAGGCAAGGTCACGCTCGAGGTCAAAGCCACGGCCAAGGGGCTCGTGCCGGACCTCGAGACCATCCTGCAGCTCGACACGCCGGGCTTCGTGATCGGCAAACGCGACGACCAGGGCGCATCGGTGACCAAGTTCTCCGACGACCAGACCGGGATCGTGAGCGAACGCGTCTTCCTGTTGTCGCTGACTCCGACGGACGAGGGCAACCGGCCTGCGCACTTCGTGTTCGGCAAGCCGCGCGACGAGGCCGCGAAGGCCGTCTTCCAGCGCTACAACGACGCCGACCTCGAGACCGTATCGCCCGAAGTGGCGCTCACGGGCCACTACGGCTCGAAGTCCCTGACGTGGTTGTGGGTGCTGCTGGGCATCGGCGTGATCTGGCTCGGCGCCTGGTTCTTGTTCCGGCCCGCGCGTGCCCGCGTGACCGACAACGCCGGCCTGCACATGCCGAAGCAGGTCAATGCGTTCACGGTGCTCGGCCTGCTGCAGCAGGTTGCCGCACGAACGAACTTCGACGAGACCCAGCAACAGAACCTGCGCGCCGACATCGCGCGCATCGAACAGTGCCACTTCGGCCGCGCCGAAGACCCGAACCTCGACCTCGCTGCAGTTGCCGAGCAGTGGCTGCGCCGCTGCGTGTGAGCCCCGATCCCACGACCCCTCCCTCCGCTTCTCCGACGCTCCCCACATGACCGCTCAGCAAGCCCCTGTCGCCACGAACCGGTTCGCGGACACCCGCGAGTTCCTGCATCAGATCCGCACCCGCGTCGGCAAGGTCGTCGTCGGCCAGGAAGTCGTCGTCGAACGAGTGCTGATCTCGCTGCTGACCTCGGGCCACCTGCTGTTGCAGGGCGTGCCGGGAATCGCCAAGACGCTGCTCGTCGCGGCCGTCAGCAAGACCGTCGACCTCGCGTTCGCGCGCGTCCAGTTCACGATCGACCTCTTGCCGTCGGACATCGTCGGCTCCGAGATCCTCGACCAGAAGACGCACGAGTTCCGCACCCACAAGGGGCCGATCTTCACGAACCTGCTGCTCGCCGACGAGATCAACCGCGCGGCGCCGAAGGTCCAGAGTGCCTTGCTCGAGGCGATGCAAGAGCGAAGAGTCACGATCGGCAACCACACCTACGCGTTGCCCGTACCCTTCCTCGTGATCGCGACGCAGAACCCGGTCGAGCAGTCCGGCACGTTCGAACTGCCCGAGGCCCAGCTCGACCGCTTCATGCTGCTGCACCGGCTCGGGTACCTGACTCCAGGCGACGAGAAGGAAGTTCTGCGCCGCAATGCGGCTCTCGGCGTGCGCCGCGACGGCAAGGGGGCAGTGGCGCGCACCGAGTTCGACGTGCTCGGCGAACAGGTGACCGGCAGTGCCGAGCGTCTCGTGAAGGCGATGGAGGACGTGCAACAGGTGCACGTCAGCGAGGCCTTCCTCGAGCACTGTGTCGAGATCGTGAACCGCACGCGCAAGCATCCGCGGCTGGAGCTCGGCTGCAGCCCGCGAGCGGGCATCTCGCTCGTGAAGGCCTCGCGCGCGCGCGCGCTCATCCACGGCCGCGACTACGTGCTGCCCGAGGATCTGTTCGCACTCGCCGAAGACGTGATGCTGCACCGCATGCGCCTCACCTACGAAGCGCTCGCCGAGGGCCACACGGGCCAGCAAGTGCTGCAGGAGATTCTCTCCGAGACCGCGCAATGACGATGAAGTCGCGGCACGAGAAGACCGGCAACACGCTGGCGCGCGAGCGCGACCTGCCGGGCCTGCTCGCCAAGGTGGAGCCGCTGGCCGCGCGCCAGTTCGTGATCGCGATCCGCCGTCTCGCGAACGACCTGACGTATGGCATGGACGGGTCGCGCTACCTCGGGTCGGGCATCGACTACGTGCAGTCGCGCATCTACATGCCCGGCGACCCGATCAAGTCGATCGACTGGCGCGTCACCGCGCGGACCGGCAAGGTGTTCGTCAAGCAGTACGAGGCCCCGCGCCGCATTCCCGCGTGGTTCGTGATCGACACCTCGGCTTCGATGGTGGTCTCGTCCGTCGCGACGAGCAAGTACGAGCAGGCGCTGCACGTGGCCGGCGGGCTCGCCTTCGCTTGTCTCGACCGCATGAGTCCCGTCGGCGTGCTCGGAGCCGGTGAGCGCGACGTGCGCATCGAGCCGAGCCTCGCGAGGGACCAGGTGCTGCAGTGGTTGTTGCGCCTGCGGCGGCACGCGTTCGACGAAGGCACGATGCTCGCGCGCCGTCTCGCCGAGCTGCGCCCGACGTTGAAGGGCCGTTCGCTGATCGTCGTCTGCAGCGACCTGCACGAAGCGGGTGCCGTGCACGCGGTGGCGCTGCTCGCGCAGCAGCACGAAGTCGCGGTGTTGCAGTTCCAGGACCCTGCCGAGGTCACGCTGCGCGGCAGCGGCTTCCTGCGCGCGCGCGAAGCCGAGTCGGGCCGCGGCTTCGTCGCGCACGGGCGCAGTGCGCTGCTCGACCAGGCGCGCATCGATCAGGAGCTGCGGCAGGGCGGCGTCGATCATCTGTTGATCCGGACCGACCAGCCGTTCGTGCATCGGCTGCGGCACTTCTTCCGTTCGCGCGGCTTGACCGGCAAGGGGGCGCGATGAGCTCGCTCGGCCGGATCATCAGGTGTCTGCTGCCGCTGCTCGCGACGGCGATGCTCGCGGCCCAGGCCCGCAACGAACGCACGGCGTCCGTCGGCATGCGCGCGCGCATCGACGAGATCGTGTTGCCGGGCACCGAGCTCGCTGCCGCCCCGACCACGACGAAGGCGAAGGTCGTGGTGCGTGTGCTCGCGGTGCGTGCGCACGGCGATCGCTTCCGCTACGACCTCGAATGGACCGGCTTGGAGCCCGGCGACTACGATCTCGCGAAGTTCCTCACGCGTGTGGACGGTTCGCCGACGGACGCGCTGCCCGCGCTGCCAGTGACGGTCTCGAGCACGCTGAAGAAGGGCACCTACGAACCGAGCGATCCCGCTCCCGTCGCCCCGGACCGGATCGGTGGCTACCGCCTGCAGCAGATCGCGGTCGGCGTAGTGTGGCTGCTCGGCCTGCTCGCGATCCTGTTCGTCGGGCGCAAGTGGCGGCACCAGGTGGCAGCTGCCACACGGAAGCCGACGCTCGCGGACCGGCTGCGCCCGCTCGTCGAGGCGGTCGCTGCGGGTTGCGCCGACGATGCGCAGAAGGCCGAGCTCGAACGGTTGCTGGTCGCGTTCTGGCGCGCGCGGCTCGACCTGCGCACCGTGACCGCCGCAGCGGCGATCGCGGCGATCCGGCAGCACGCGGAAGCCGGGGCGCTGTTGCGCCAGGTCGAGAGCTGGCTGCACATGCCGGTGCCGCCGGCTTCGTTCGACGTGGCTGCGCTGCTCGCGCCGTATCGCGCCGTCTCGGCGGAGGACTTCGAGCCCCCAACCCTGTCCGCGGCCCGGCCGGCGGAGGCGACCTGATGTTCGGCCGTCCGTGGCTCTTGCTGCTGCTCGTGCTGCCGCTGCTGCAGCTCTGCTGGGTCTGGCAACGCAAGGGCCGCCGCATCGCGCTGCCGTTCGACCAGGGCCGACCTGGCAGCAGATGGCTCGTGCGCGGCCTGCTCGGCATCGGCGAGTCGCTTCCCGCGCTGCTGCTTGCCGTGGCGATCCTGCTGTTGTCGCTGCCGCAGGAGCTCGCGGTGCCGAAGCAGAAACGGGCCCTCACGAACATCCAGTTCTGCGTCGACATCTCGGGCTCGATGACGGCGAAGTTCGGGTCGGGCAGCCGCTACGACGCCGCGATGAAGGCGATCAACGAGTTCCTCGACTTCCGCACCGGCGACTCGTTCGGCCTCACGTTCTTCGGCAACAACTACCTGCACTGGGTGCCGCTGACGAGCGACCCGTCGGCGTTCCGCTGCTGCATCCCGTTCATGCGCCCCGAGAACAACGTGCCCGGCTTCGGCGGCACGGAGATCGGCAAGGCGGTGCTCGGCTGCCGCGAGATGCTGGTTTCGCGCAGCGAAGGTGATCGCATGCTGATCCTCGTCACGGACGGTTGGAGCAGCGACCTCGAGGGTGGCGCCGAGATCGAGATCGCCAAACGCCTGAAGCGCGACGGCATCACGCTGTTCGCCGTGAACATCCAAGAGAGCGAAGCGCGCGGCGAGATCGTGAACATGGCCCGGCTCACGGGCGGCGAGGTGTTCAACCCGGGCGACACGAGGGCGCTCGGCGAGGTCTTCAAACGCATCGACCAGATGACGAAAGCCAAGCTCGAACAGGGCGTCGCCGAGCTCGTCGACTGGTTCTCCCCGTTCTGCATCGCGGGCCTCGCGGTGCTCGTCCTCTACGGGCTCGTGCAGCTGGGCCTCAGATACACGCCATGGTGACGCTGTTCGCGACGGCGGGAGCCTTGCTGCTGGCGCTGGTCGGCGAGCTGCTGCACAGCCGCCGCGTGCGTCGCGTGGCGCGTCTCGCGTTCGGGTCCGACGCGGTGCCGGCCCCGTGGGCGCGCGTCGTGCCGCTCGTGCGCGTGCTCGCGCACGGTGGTCTGGCCTGGGGACTCTGCACGCTGCTCCAGGTCGAGCCGCGCGTTCACGAGAGCGAGCAGATCCCCGACGAGGAGTATCGGCACCTGATCCTCGTCCACGACGTCTCGCCGAGCATGCTGCTGCGCGATGCCGGCGTCGACGGCACGCAGAGCCGGGCAGAACGCGCGAAGGCGCTGATCGAATCGCTGTTCGAACGCGTGCCGATCGGCAAGTTCAAGATCTCCGTGATCGCGACCTACAACGGCGCCAAGCCAGTGGTCGAGGACACGAAGGACATCGAGCTCGTGCGCCACATCCTCGGCGAGGTCGACATGCGCTACGCGTTCAAGGCCGGCAGCACGCGGTTGTTCGACGGCATCGAGGAGGCCGCAAAGCTGGCCAAGCCGTGGCGGCTCCGCAGCGCGCTGCTCGTGATCATGAGCGACGGCGACACGGTTCCGGCGACGGGCATGCCCACGCTGCCGCCGTCGATCGGCGGCACGCTCGTGATCGGCGTCGGCGACAACGTCGCGGGCAAGTTCATCGCGGGCCACCAGTCGCGCCAGGACGCCAGCACGCTGCGGCAGATCGCGATCCGCCTCAACGGCGAGTTCCACAACGGCAACAAACGCCAAGTGCCGAGCGACGTGCTCGCTGCCGCGGCGGCCGATTCGCGCAAGCCCCTCATCGAACACCTTTCGCTGCGCGAGTATGCGCTGCTCGCGATCGCCGTGGCGAGCGCCCTGCTCGCGTTGCTGCCGCTCTTGCTGCACTACCTCGGCACGCGCTGGCGGCCCGGCGTCGAGGTGGCGGAGGCGGCGTAGGCGGAGTTCCAGCCGTGTAACTTTTGAGGGCCCCTTGCGCCCGCAGCGCTCCCTTCCCGATAGACTCTCGCGGACTCGGGGCTCGTGCCCTCGCAACTCCTGAACGGAGACCCCCGGAGACCCAACGGAGACTTATGCGCAACATCCTCTTGGTCAGCTGGCTCGTGTTGCCGATCGGCGCATGGGCCTACCACGAAGGTCCCGGCCAGGACCGCGTGACCCTCGACGAGACCGATGCCGTGCTCGTCGCCGCCAATGACGCGGCTCAATCGGGCCGGTGGAACGAAGCGGTGAGCCGCTACGAGGAGGCGCTGGGCAAGCTGCCCAAGCAGGACACCGCGGCGTCGAAGGCCACGGTGCAGCGCCTGCAGATCGAGCTCAACAAAGCCCGCATGCAGGCGAAGGGTCTGTCGGAGGCCCGCGCGGATCTGGACTCGCTCGTCGAGCAGATGGAGGCCGATGCGACGACCGATCCGAAGCTGCTCGCCGAAGCGCGGCAGGCACTCGCGCGGTCCCAGTTCTTCACCACGTGGTTGATGCGCCTCGAAGGCCTCGACCGCGAGGCGTGGGAGCCCGAGATCGAAGCCGCGCGTCAGAACTGGCGCCTGCTGGCCGAACAGGCCGGCAGCGAGGCCGAGAAAACGACGCATCGCAAAGACCTCGAAGCCGCGATCCGGCTTGCGCGGCTCGAGATCGAGGACCTGCAGGGTCTGCCGCTGCCCAGTGAATGAGAAGGCTGCGGCACGAAGGCCGGTCGGCCTCGCATCAGCAAGAGCAAGAAGCACGGCAAGCCCGCCGGCGGCGCTGGCAGCGGCCCGCCCCCCGACGGCGGCGGTTCGTGACGAACCCGAAGACCTGATGCAGCATGCGCGGCCGGAGACGGCCGCGCGGTGTTTCCGGGCCAGGTTGCCGGCTACTTCGCGGGCGGGCTCATCTCGCGGATCACGGCGCCGCGCTGCTCGCTGAGCACGAGCACGGCGTAGCGGGTCGCACCGGCGTTCGGATCCTCGGACAGCGAGGCGTAGTCGAAGCGGCCGCGCAGGTCGGTGTAGCCGTCCTTGTGGAAGCGCACGTTGCCGTCGGGCAGACGCGCGAAGACCTTGACGTAGGTCTTGGGCAGCGGCGCGTCGGTGCCGGGCTCGGTCACGGCGACCTGGCCGTACGACTCGAGGAAGCGCACCGACAGCGCGTTCGCGAAGTACTGGCGCGAGCGCACGATGCCAGCACCGCGCACCTCGACGAGCACGTTCTTCTGGTGGAACTGCTTCGGCAGCTCGAACGCGAGTTCGGT
>Ga0111539_10000699_pt1 | contig 43468 bp, 35 predicted proteins | sample RhiMethybrSRZTD1_FD_79667 | JGI IMG/M metagenome (GOLD analysis project Ga0111539, IMG submission 79667) | Populus rhizosphere microbial communities from Tennessee, USA - Rhizosphere MetaG P. TD hybrid SRZTD1 (version 2) (version 2) | ecosystem: Host-associated > Plants > Roots > Rhizosphere >... | reverse complement strand
TCCGGAAGCGGCCGGTCGGCGATCAGTTCGCGCGGCAGCGGATAGGAGAAGTCGGCGCGGCGCATGGGCCGCGCAGACTAGCACACGGCGCCCGCCGCTCAGGTCGCGGCAGCGCTCTCGCTCGGAGCAGGCGCGCGCGGTGCCGGCGCCGCAGGCGGAGCCGGCGGCCGGCCCGGCGCGAGCCGGCGCAGCACGCCGCGCTCGGCGTGCTCGGGAATCTTCGCGCTCAGCGTCTGCGTGCGGTGGTCCCGCATGATCCTGAGCTCGACCGACTCGCCCGGCTGGTACGAGCGCAGGATGCGCATCGCGTGCCGGCTGTTCTGCGGCTCGCGGCCGCCGATCGAGACGATGACGTCGCCGTCCTTGAGGCCGAGCGTCGCGTCTTCCGGCGCGCGCGCGATCAGCACGCCCTTGCCGACGCCGAAGTAGCGGCCAAGCCCCGGTGTCAGCGTCACGAATTCCGCGTCGCTCCAGTCTTCGAGGAGCCAGTGCGCTTCGCCGTCAGGTGGGAATCCAGCGATCGCAGGCAGGGGCGGAATGGCCGGGATCGCCGCGATCGCCGGCACCGCAGCCGTGAAGAACACGTCGTCGAGCGGCCGCGCCTCCACCGAGAGCTTGAGCGGCTTGCCGTCGCGCTTGAGTCCCAACTCGACCTTCTCGCCGGGCTCGACCGTCTCCATCGCGCGCACCAGCTCGCGGCCGGTCGCGACCGGCTTCGACCGCACGCTGACGATGATGTCGCCCGCCTTCACGCCGGCCTCGGCCGCCGGTCCGCCGGGGCTCACGCCACCGACGCGCACGCCGCCGCCGTTCGGCTCGGTGCCGTCGATGTTGACGCCGAGCATCGCGCGGCGCGGCCCGCCGAGGAAGTACTCAAACTGGGGCATGCCGGCGGGACCGCCAGCTTCGCCGGAGAGCTCGGCGACCTCGCGCGCTGCCTCTTCGAGGCGGCGCTGCGCGTCGGCGAGGCGCTTCTCCACCGAAGCCTCGTCACCCTGCGCGAACGCAGGCGATGTGGCAGCCGCGAGGGCCGTCGCGGCCAAGATCGACTTCAACCAGGGATTCATCGCGACCTCCGGAAAATTCAGTAGCTGCCGACCACGTCCGCATAGCGGACCTGGACCAGCGAATGCAGGACGCCGACGCGCTCGCGCCAGAGCTGCTCGGAGCGCTCCGGCGCATTCGGCTCGAGCGCCACGCGGCTCAGGCGATCGTCGAGGAGCGCCAGCCGATCTTCGAGTTCGGCGACCGTGAATGCCGTGCTGCCGCGCATGGCGTGCCGCTCAGGAAGCTGCGCCAGGATGAATTCAAGCTGGTCGTTCTCGGCGCGCATGTGTGATGCGATCGTCGCATCCGCAGTAAGCGGCGCTTCGCCGCCGCCGGCCATGGCATGGTGCGCGGACTGCAGCCAGCCGGCGATGCCGGCCGTCATGGCGAGGACCACGGCCGCCAGCGCGGCCGGCAGACGCCGATCGCGCCGCTCGCCACGCGCCTCGCATGCGGCCAGCACCGCCTGCCACCCGCCCGCTGGCGGGCCGAAATCCGAAAGTCCGCGCAGGCGCGCATCCCACTCGCTCAGGTCGGCGTGCATGGTTTGCCCTCCATCATCGAGTCTCCCCGGTCCAGCAGTTCGCGCAAGCGCCGATGCGCACGCGCGAGCTGGGACTTGGAGAAACTTGGGGTCCGGCCGAGCGCAAAGCCGATGTCGGCATGCGTGAAGCCTTCGACGTCGTGTAGCCACACGACGGCCCGCGACAACGCCGGAAGAGTCATCAGCGCGCGCTCGAGACCGGCGTCGAGCGGCGCCGCGGGCTCGAACGCCAGCCCCGGAAGTCGGTCGGAGCCGCCCGGATCCTTGTCCAGCCATTCGAGACCGCGATGCCACGGCGAGCGCAGGTACATGAGCGCCCGGTTGACCGCAATTGCGCGAATCCAAGCGGGCAACGGACAGCGTCCCTCGAAAGCGCCGATGTGCTCGATGACGTCCACGTAGGTTTCCTGAAGGAGCTCCTCGGCGATCGCAGGCCGGCGGACCAGTCGTCGCAGGAGCGTGTGGATGCTCGCGGCCGTCGCCGTGTAGACCGCTTCGAGGGCCGTGGACTCGCCTGCCTGCGCAGCGGTCACGACGCCGGCGGGCAACTCGATTTCGGAAATGCGGGGCATCGGTCGCTTAGATGCCCGACCTGCGGAAAGGGTCGCAGGTAGCCGGCATTACTTGCCGGGGGGAACGCGAAGATTTGACGTATTCCTTCCTTGGATGACCCGCTGAGCTTCACAAAATGCATTGTCTGCACGATGTGCGCCTTGCGTCGCTGTCGGGGCTCGTAGGCCCCTTCCGACCCCGCACGACAGAATCAGCCTATGTCTTATCTGCGAATTCCGCCGTTTGAATAACGCTATAGTCAGGTTACAAATTCGGAGAGAAGGGAGGGTTCGACATGCTTTCGCAAAAGACCGCCGCCCGCTGCGGCTGCCTGCTTGCTTCCGCGCTCATTTTCGCCGGCTCCGCTTCCGCGGAGCCTTCTTCGCAGATCATCGATGGACGTACCAGCATCCGGCTGGCGACTGAATTTCTCGACCTGCTCGATGCGAACGGCTTCGAGATGACCAATATCCTGCCCGGCGGGATATTTCCCACAGAAACCCCGCCGCGCGTGTCGTTCCCGGTACCGACCGGCGAGTTCGATGAGGCGGGACCGGAGATCGAAATCGTGCACTATGGCGGCATGTTGCTGACGGCCGGCAACACGAGCGTCGCGATAACCACGCTCATCATGGACAGCTTCAACATCGTGGATGGCAAGCTCAACGTGACCGGAATCGTCAAGTCCAACGACTCCATCGTGGGACGGGGAACCCTCTTCAGGATCACGCTTTCCGGGGCGCCGCAGGTCACGCCGGAGTCCGGCTCAGCGGCCGGCCGTGTCGTCATCACGGACGGGGACGTGAGGCTGACGGGCACGGGCGCAAATTCGCTGAATGCCGCAGCCGGGCTTACCGGCGTCTTCACGTCCGGCATGCGAATTGGTACGGCGAACATCTCCGTGCGGTTCCGCGATCGCGACGGCTGAGACTGATTGTCGCTGGTGCCCGGGGCGGGGGTCGAACCCGCATGGCCTTGCGGCCGGCAGATTTTGAGTCTGCTGTGTCTGCCAGTTCCACCACCCGGGCGCCTTGGAGACGGTAGCAAAGTCGGAAGCACGGGGACACGCGCGCCGTCGCCGGCCGCCCTTGGCAGGGCGGCGGGCGGCGGCGACAATTCCCGCGATGAGGTTCTGCCCGAGCTGCGGTGCGGCCGTGACGCAGCGCATCCCGCCAGGTGACCACCTGCCCCGCTCCGTCTGCACGGCCTGCGGCACCATCCACTACCGCAATCCGAAGCTGATCGCGGGCTGCGTGCCCGAGCACGAAGGGCGCATCCTGCTCTGCCGCAGGGCGATCGAGCCGCGCCGCGGCTACTGGACGATTCCGGCGGGCTTCATGGAAATCGGCGAAACGTTGCAGCAGGCGGCAGCGCGCGAATGCATGGAGGAGGCTCTGGCAGAGGTTGGCATCGCCGGGCCCTGCGCGATCGTACACGTGCTGCACGCGGAGCAGGTGCACGTGATGTTCCGCGCGACGCTCGTCGCGCCGCAGTTCGGGGTCGGTTCAGAAAGCCTCGAGACGCTGCTCTGCGAGGAGCGTGAGATTCCCTGGCCCGAGATCGCGTTCGCGAGCGTGGAATTCACGCTCAGGCGCTGGCTCGAGGACCGCGCCGCCGGCCGCGAGGAGCTTCACTTCCACACCATCGAGTGAACGGCCGCGGATGGCGCTGTGGCACAATGCGGCGCTGCGAATCGGCCGCCGCGGAATGCGCATGACCTTCGTCGTCACCGAAACCTGCATCAAGTGCAAGTACATGGATTGCGTCGAGGTCTGCCCGGTGGACTGCTTTCACGAGGGCCCGAACTTCCTCGTGATCGACCCTGAGGAATGCATCGACTGCACGCTGTGCGAGCCCGAGTGCCCGGTCGACGCGATCTTCTCGGAGGAGGAGGTGCCGGCCGGCCAGGAGCAGTTCCTGGCGCTGAATGCCGAGCTCGCGAAGGAATGGCCGGTCATCGCCCAGCGCAAGGAGCCGCCGGCCGACGCCGACGACTGGAAGGAAATCAGGGAGAAGCTGCCGCTTCTCGAGCGGTGAGCGTTACTTCGCCGCGGTCGTCGCCGCAGGCGCCGAGAGGTATTCGGCGAGGTAGGCGGCCGAGGCGTATCCGGCGAGGAACTCGCCGGTCTCGGTGACGATCCCGGGCGTTCCGCTGATGCCGATCTGCCGGCCGAGCTCGTACTCGACGGCGACCGGCGACTCGCATTTGCCGGCCGGCAGCGTCTCGCCCTTCTTCGCGCGCGTCAGCGCGTCCTTGCGGTCGGCGCTGCACCAGACGGCCTCGGCCTTGCGCCAGGAATCGCTGCCCGGGCCGCCGCGGGGAAAACTGAGGTAACGCACGCGGATGCCGAGCTTGTTGAGCTCGGCGATCTCGGAGTGCATGCGCCGGCAGTGGACGCAGTCGACGTCGGTGAAGACGGTCACCGTGTGCTGCGCCGTGCCTTTCGGCGCGAAGATGATCGCGTCCTCGTCCTTCACGCCCGCGAGCAGCGCCAGGCGGCCGACCTTGCGCTTGTCCTCGGTGAGGTTGTGCTTCGAGTTCATGTCGAAGACGTCGCCGTCGACATAGAAGCGCCCGTCGGCGGAGACATAGCCCACCTCGGCGCCCGACGTGACTTCGTAGAGGCCAGTGACCGGCGACGGGCGGACGTCCTCGACCTTGATGTCGAGTCGCTTCGCGATCTGCGCGCGGACGTCCGGCTTTTCCGCCTCGGGCGCGGCAGGACCCGCGCCCGCAAGCGCGAGCACGGCGGCGAACGGGAGCAGCAGGCGGGTCAATCTCGGCACGCGAGCCTCTTTGCCTGGACGTACCCCCGTTCGACCCCGGTGAGGGGCGCCGGTTCGGGCCCAGGCGGTGAGTCTATCAGCCGCGCGGGTGGTGCTGCGCGTGGAGCTCTTTCATGCGCTCCCGCGCCACGTGCGTATAGATCTGGGTCGTCGAGAGGTCGCTGTGTCCGAGCAGCATCTGCACGACGCGCAGGTCCGCGCCGTGATTCAGGAGATGGGTCGCGAAGGCGTGGCGCAATGTGTGCGGCGAGAGGTCCTTCTCGATCCCACCCTTCTTCGCGTAGCGCTTGATGATGTGCCAGAAGGCCTGGCGCGTCATGCGGTCGCCGCGCCGGGTCGGGAACAGGTGGTCAGTCTGCCGGTCGAGCAGGATCTCGCTGCGCGCGCCGCGCATGAACTCGGTCAGCCAGCGCACGGCCTCCTCGCCGAGAGGGATCAGCCGCTCGCGGTTGCCCTTGCCGACGATGCGCAGCACGCCCTGGTTCAGGTTGACCTGGCTGTGGCGAAGGCTCACGAGTTCAGTCACCCGCAGGCCGGTCGCATAGAGCACCTCGAGCATGGTGCGGTCGCGGTGGCCCAGCGGGTCGGAGGTCTGCGGCGCACCCAGGAGCGACTCGACCTGCGCCTCGGTCAGCGACCGCGGGAGGCTCCGGCCGATTTTCGGCATCGCGATCTGCGCCGTCGGGTCTTCCTTGACCACGGCCTCGCGCACGAGGTATCGGAAGAACCGGCGGAAGCTCGAGAGCTGGCGCGCCGTGGAGCGCGGGCGTGCGCCCGTCTCGACGCGCCAGGCGATGAATGCGAGAAGGTCGTTGCGCGAGGTGCGCTCGAGCGCCGTGTTGCGCTGGCGCAGCCAGCGCGACAGCGCGGTGAGGTCGGCGCGGTAGGCCGCGAGCGTGTTCGGCGAAAGGCCGCGCTCCATCCACACCGCGTCGAGGAATCGTACGATCATCGGCTCGACGGCTTCCTCCGACCCGCTGGCGGTCGCGAGTGTCGCCGCGCGCACCGATGTCGAAGACTTCATAGCTGCGCTCATGGACCTGCCCTGCGTTCCGTCGCGGACGACCGCGCCGCCGTGGGATCGCGCGCGGCGGGCTGGTGCGACAGAATGCACGCGCAGTATGGTTGGCCGCGGGCGCGGTCGAACGTGACCGGACTCACAGACATCCATGACCATTAACATAACCGGAACCAGTTCACAGTACCCGTTCGCAGTCCGGCAATCCGCACCATGAGCTGGAATCCGCTGCGGTTCTTCTGGGGCTTCTGGGTCTTCGGGCTCGTGGTGCCCGTCGTCCTCGTGGCCGCGCTGGCGATCCTCCTGCTGCCGGGGCTTCCGGCGCGCCGCCGGACGGCGGCGGCGCTGGGCCGCAGCTACTTCCGCCTGTGCGGCATGCCGGTGCGGGCGACCGGCCTCGAACGGCTGCCCGAAGGCGCCTGCATCATCGTCGCGAACCATGCGAGCTACCTCGACGGCCCGCTGCTCTTCGCCTGGCTGCCGCCGCGCTTCGGCTTCGTGATCAAGAAGGAAGCCTCGCGCGCACCGGTGCTGGGGCCGCTGTTGCAGCGGCTCGGCCACCATTTCGTCGAGCGCAAGAACCGGCAGGAGGGCGCGGGCGACACGCGCCGGATCCTGAGGTCCCTCGAGAAAGGAGAAGCCGTGGCATTCTTTCCGGAGGGAACCTTCCATCCGGAAGCCGGAATCGCGAGATTCCACGGCGGCGCCTTCGCGCTTGCCGCGCGCACGGGAGTCCCGGTCGCGCCAGTCGCGATCCGCGGCACGCGGCGCATTTTCGGCAGCGCCAGCCCCTGGCCGCGCTGGGGCCGCATCGAGGTGGAGGCGCTCGAGCCGCTGCCGGCCCGCGAGGGCAGCGCCGATGCGGCGGTGGCGCTCCGCGATGCATCGCGCGCGGCGATCGCTGTCGCCACCGGGGAATCGCTGCTTTGAAGGGGCGCACCCCTTCATATTCGCGGGGGGCGTTTGCCATTTCCGAACATGAAGGGGTGCGTCCCCTTCAAAGCTACATGTTGCGCCGGTACTGCCCGCCGACGGCGTAGAGCGCGCGCGATATCCGGCCGAGCGAGGCGGACTTGACCGTCTCCATCAGCTCGGCGAAGACATTGCCGCCGGCGGCGGCCGTCGCCTGCAGCTTGCGCAGCGCCGGTTCCTGCACCGCGGCGTGCGCTTCGTTGTAGCCCGCGACGCCGCCGACCTGCGCAACTTTCTCCTCCTCGGTTGAGCGGATGAGCTCGGCGTTCCTGATCTCGTCACCGCTGTGTTCCGGCAGGAAGGTGTTGACGCCGACGATCGGCAGGCTCCCGTCGTGCTTCTTGTGCTCGTAATAGAGCGACTCTTCCTGGATCTTGCCGCGCTGGTACATGGTCTCCATCGCCCCCAGCACGCCGCCGCGCTCCGACAGGCTGTCGAACTCGGCGTACACGGCTTCCTCGACGAGCTCGGTGAGTTTCTCGATCACGAACGACCCCTGCCAGGGATTCTGGTTCTGGTTGAGCCCGAGCTCGCGCGCAATAATGAGCTGGATCGCTACCGCGCGGCGCACGCTCTCCTCCGTCGGCGTCGTGATCGCCTCGTCGTAGGCGTTGGTGTGAAGGCTGTTGCAGCTGTCGAAGAGCGCGTACATGGCCTGGAGCGTCGTGCGGATGTCGTTGAACTGGATCTCGCGCGCATGCAGCGACCGGCCCGAGGTCTGCACGTGGTACTTGAGCATCTGGCTGCGCGGCGCGGCGCCGTAGCGATCGCGCATGGCGCGCGCCCAGATGCGCCGAGCGACGCGGCCGATCACGGCGTATTCGGGGTCCATCCCGTTCGAGAAGAAGAACGACAGGTTTGGCGCGAAGTCATCCACCGTCATACCGCGCGAGAGGTAGTACTCGACGATCGTGAAGCCGTTCGCCAGCGTGAATGCGAGCTGCGAGACGGGGTTCGCTCCCGCTTCCGCGATGTGGTAGCCGGAGATCGAGACCGAGTAGAAGTTCCGCACGCCGTGGTCGGTGAAGAACTGCTGGACGTCGCCCATCATGCGGAGCGCAAACTCGGTCGAGAAGATGCAGGTGTTCTGCGCCTGGTCTTCCTTGAGGATGTCGGCCTGCACCGTGCCGCGCACCCGCGCGAGCGCGGCCGCGCGGATCCTCGCGTAGTCCTCCGCATCCACGACCTGGTCGCCGCTGACGCCGAGCAGCCCGAGCCCGGACCCGTCGTGCCCCGCCGGCAGCCCGCCGCGGTAGCGCGGCCGCTCCCGGCCCTCGAATAGCGCCGCGATCTTTGCCTCGGCCTCCGCCCAGCGGCCGTTTTCTCGCAGCCATTTCTCGACCTGTTGGTCCACCGCCGTGTTCATGAACATCGCGAGGATCATCGGCGCCGGTCCGTTGATCGTCATCGAGACCGAGGTCGACGGCGCGCAGAGGTCGAAACCCGAGTAAAGCCGCTTCATGTCGTCCAGTGAGGCAATCGAGACGCCCGAGTTGCCGATGCGGCCGTAGATGTCCGGGCGCTCGTCGGGATCCTCGCCGTAGAGCGTCGTCGAGTCGAAGGCGGTCGAGAGACGGGTCGCCTGGTGGCCCCGCGCGAGGTAGTGGAACCGGTGGTTGGTCCGCTCGGGCATGCCCTCCCCCGCGAACATGCGCGTCGGGTCCTCATCCTCGCGGCGGTACGGGTAGATGCCCGCCGTATAGGGATAGGCACCGGGCAGGTTTTCAGTCAGCAGGAACGCGAGCTGTGCGCCCCAGTCGTCGAACGTCGGCGTCGCGATTTTCGGCAGGTGCAGGTGCGAGAGCGACTCGCTGAAGTTCGGCCCGCGCACCTCGCGGTCTCGGACTCGGTAGCTGTACTCATCCGCGGCGGCCGCCGTGCGGCGGGCCGGCCAGTCTTTCAGGAGGGCGATGCCCTCCGCGCCGACTTCGTCGAGCGCCGCGTTGTACGCGCGCTGCAGCTTCTGCGTCGTCGCGTCCCCCGCGGCAAGCGCCTCGTCGCCGAAGTGCTCGAGCGGTACCGGCTGGTCCGCGTCGCCGAGCGCCGCGAGGGCGCGATAGAGCCCGTGCGCGCGACCGGCTGCCGCCGCAGCCTCCATCGCGCGCTGCTTGGCGGTGCGGCCTCCCGCCGCGATCTCGGCAAGGTAGCGCACGCGCGGGCCGGGGATGATCGCCTGGCGCCGCGGCAGTCCGACAGGCGCGATGCCCTCGGGCTCCCAGGGCCGCAGCCGCCCCCACTGCTCGTGGAGCTGCCGGCAGAGCGCAGCGAAAAGCGCGTTGACCCCAGCGTCGTTGAACTGGCTCGCGATTGTCGGGAAGACCGGCAGCTCTTCGGGTGGCGTCCTGAAGAGCTTGCGGTTCCGCGCGACCTGCTTGCGCACGTCGCGCAGCGCGTCCTCCGCGCCGCGCTTCTCGAACTTGTTGAGGACGATGAAGTCGGCGAAGTCGAGCATGTCGATCTTCTCGAGCTGGCTCGCCGCGCCGTAGTCCGCCGTCATCACGTAAACCGACAGGTCGACGAGGTCGACGATCTCGGTGTCGCTCTGCCCGATGCCGGCCGTCTCGACCACGACGAGGTCGAATCCGGCGGACTTCAGGAGTTGCACCGTGTCGGCGAGCACGGCCGAGGTCGCGAGGTGCTGGCGGCGTGTCGCGAGCGAGCGCATGAAGAGCTGCTCGTTCGCGAGGGCGTTCATCCGGATGCGGTCCCCGAGCAGCGCGCCCCCGGAGCGGCGGCGCGTCGGGTCCATGGCGACGACGGCGACGCGGCGGTCCGGGAAAAAGCGCACGATGCGGATCAGGATCTCGTCGGTCAGCGAGGACTTGCCGGCCCCGCCCGTGCCGGTGATGCCGATGACAGGCGGGCGGTTCAGCGTCTTCGCGGCGTGGCTGCGCAGCCGCGCGATCGCAGCCTCGTCGCCCTGCTCGAGCAGCGTGATCGCGCGCGCGAGGTTCACGGGGTCGTCCGCCGACACGCTCGTGCCCTCGAACGCAGGCCGCGGCACCGCGCGCACGCGGCGGAACACGTCCTCGATCATGCCGTCGAGGCCGAGCTTCAAGCCGTCGTCCGGCGTGTAGATCTTCTCGATGCCGTAGGCTTCGAGCTCCTCCACCTCGTGCGGCGCGATCGTGCCGCCGCCGCCGACCACGACCTTGACGTGGCCCGCGCCCTGCCGGCGCAGCATGTCCACCATGTACCGGAAGTACTCGTTGTGGCCGCCCTGGTAGCTGCTGACCGCGATGCCGTCGGCATCCTCCTGGATCGCGGCACGGACGATGTCGGCGACGCTGCGGTTGTGGCCGAGGTGGACGACTTCGGCCCCGTGGGCCTGCAGGATGCGGCGGATGATGTTGATGGCGGCGTCGTGGCCGTCGAAGAGCGAGGCGGCGCTCACGAACCGCAGGGGGGCGCGGTCGGTGGCCGCCGCCTTGTCGATCCGCTCGGCCGGGCTGCTCATCGGGAATCTCCAGCGCGTCGTCCGAACAGTTTAGCGTTGCATTCCGCGCCCCGCGATGCTGTCATTCCGACTGTCGGATATCGCTGATGGGGCGCCGCTTGACGGAATCCGGGACAGTCTGTTCGACGCGCGAGGCAGCCGACCGCCTCGGCGTGTCCCTGCGCACGGTGCAACTCTGGTCCGAGGCGGGGCTCCTGCGCGCCTGGAAGACGCCGGGTGGCCACCGGCGCATCCTCAATGCATCGATCGACGAGCTCCTGAAGCGGCGCACCGGCGTCGGAGCGCGGCGCGCGCCGGGCGGCAACTTCCAGGTGCTCGTGGTCGAGGACGAGCCCGATTTCCGCCAGCTGTTCGAGCTGCACCTGCGCTCCTGGCAGCTGCCGATCCACCTCTCGACGGCGCCGAGCGGCTTCGACGCGCTGCTGCAAATCGGCGCCTCGCAGCCGGACCTCCTGATCACCGACTTGCGCATGCCGGGCATCGACGGCTTCGAGATGCTGCGCTCGCTCAAGGCCTCCGGCGCGATCGGCGAGCTCGAGATCATCGTCGTGACCGCGCTGACCGAGCACACGATCGCCGAGCGCGGGGGCCTGCCCCCCGGCGTAACCGTGCTCTACAAGCCGCTGCGCTTCGCCGAGCTCCGCCAGCGTCTCGACCAGCTCCTCGAACATTGGCAGCGCGCCGCCGTCGGCTAACCTGCCGGCGAGCGCGGGCGCGCGACAGGCGCTCTTTTGCAGGGCAAAATAGCCCCCATTTCCACTGCCCAGGAACAATGCCATGGCAAGCGACCCCGTCGTCATCCTGAGCGCCCGGCGCACCCCGATCGGGGCGATGCTCGGCGCCTTCGCTACGGTGCCGGGCCATGCGCTCGGCGCGACCGCCATCCGGGGCGCCCTCGAGAGCGCGGGCGCGGACCCGGCGCTGGTGAATGAAGTCGTCATGGGCTGCGTCCTGCCCGCCGGCCAGGGACAGGCGCCCGCGCGCCAGGCCGCGCTCGCCGGCGGCCTGCCCAAGTCCGTCCCTTCCACCACGGTCAACAAGATGTGCGGATCCGGCATGCGCGCCGTCATGTACGGCGCCGACCACATCGCGGCCGGCAGCGCCGACTTCGTGATGGCTGGCGGGCTCGAATCCATGACGAACGCGCCCTATCTCCTCCCGAAGGCGCGCGCCGGCTACCGGATGGGACACGGCGAAATCCTCGACCACATGTTCTACGACGGCCTTCAGAGCCCCTGGGACGGCAAGCTCATGGGCTGCTTCGCCGATGCGACTGCGGCGAAGTACGGGTTCACCCGCGCCGAGCAGGATGCGTTCGCCGCGGAGTCGGTGCGCCGCGCGCAGGCTGCCGTCGAGTCGGGCGCCTTCGAGACGGAGATCGCGCCGGTGAAGATCGCCGACCGCAAGGGGGAGCGCGTGGTGGCGCGGGATGAAACGCCCTTCACCGTGTCGATCGAAAGAATCCCGCAGCTGAAGCCGGCCTTCGGCAAGGATGGAACGGTTACGGCGGCCTCGTCCTCCTCGATCGCGGACGGCGCCGCGGCGCTCCTCCTCGCGCGGGCGAGCGCGGCGGCGAAAGCAGGGCTCAAGCCCGTGGCGCGCATCGTGGCTCATTCGAGCCACGCCCGGGAACCCGAGTGGTTCACGCTCGCGCCAGTCGGCGCGATCCAGACCGCGCTGAAGCGCGCCGGCTGGAAACCCGCCGACGTTGACCTTTACGAAGTCAACGAGGCCTTCGCCGTCGTGACGATGGCGGCGATGAAAGACATCGGCCTTCCACACGACCGCGTCAACGTTCACGGCGGCGCCTGCGCGCTCGGTCACCCGATCGGCGCGACGGGAGCCCGCATCCTGACGACGCTGGTGCATGCGCTGCAACGGCACGGCAAGAAGCGTGGGCTCGCGGCGCTCTGTATCGGCGGCGGCGAGGCGACGGCCGTCGCGATCGAGCTCAGCTGACGCCGGCACCACCGCGGAGCGCGTCCCCGACTTCCATCGAGAGCGGAATTCCGGCGACCTCGTAACCGCGCCGGAAGTCGCGCACGTGGCGCGCCATCCATTCGGCCGCACCCTTCACATCGCGCGCGCTGACCGCCGCGACGATCGCGGCCTGGGCCGCTTCGATGCGAGCGCGCGCCTGCGGCACGCGATCGATGATCACGGCGAGGCTCGGGCGAAGGAGCCGCAACATCGGCTCGTTCAGGAGACTGAAGACAGGATTCGCGCCGGCCTCCGCGAGTGCGTCGAAAAACGCGGCCACCTCGTTCACCGCCTCATCGCGCCCTCGCGACACCGTTGCGAAACGGATTGCGGCAGCTTCGAGCGATGCGAGCGCCGTCGCCGAACGCCGCTCCGCCGCTGCTGCAGCGATCCCCGGTTGGACGGCCTGCAGCGCCTCCCAAACGTCCACGACCCGGGCGCGATGCAGCGCGAGCGCCTGCGATAGCCCGCCGCCGACTGCCTCGCGCGTCGGTCGCGTGACGTACAGGCGCTTGCCGCCGCGGCGACGACCCAGGAGGCCATTCGACTCAAGCTTGCGCAGGGCTTCGCGCACGGTCGAGCGATTGACCTCGAACTGCCGGGCGAGCTCGGTCTCCGTCGGCAACGCCTCCCCTTCCTGCAGTTCACGGCGCAGGATGCGATCGCGTATGACCTCCGAAACGCGGAGATAAGCCGGGGCGTAGCCGACGGGGTTGAACATGGGTCACCCTTTCCAAAGAGGCACTTGCCTGTCGGATTGTCGGACAATATGATGCCTAAGGCAACCCCCTGTGCGCCCGGCGGAGACGTCCATGTTCCCGATCGACTTCGACTTCGAGCTTGGCACGCGCGTCGACGAGCTCCGCGTGGCCGTCCGTGAATTCGCCTCCCGCCGCATCGCGCCGCAGGCGGACGAGATCGATCGCAGCAACCGGTTCCCGCGCGAGCTCTGGCCGGAGATGGGTGCGATGGGGCTGCTCGGCATGACCGTGCCGGAGGAATTTGGCGGACTGGGATTCGGCTACCTGGAGCACGTCGTCGCCATGGAGGAGATCAGCCGCGCCTCCGGCTCGATCGGACTTTCCTATGGGGCGCATTCCAACCTCTGCGTCAACCAACTGCGCCGCTTCGGAACCGAGGCACAGAAGCGCCGCTACCTGCCCCGCCTCGTCTCGGGCGAGGACGTCGGCGCGCTCGCGATGAGCGAGCCCGGCTCAGGTTCCGACGTCGTGTCGATGCGCACGCGTGCCAACCGCGCGGACGGTGGCTTCGCGCTGAACGGCTCGAAGATGTGGATCACGAACGGCCCCGAGGCGGACACCGCGATCATCTACGCGACGATCGAGCCCGGGAGCGGCGCAAAGGGCATCACGGCATTCATCGTAGAGCGCGGAATGAAGGGCTTCCGCTCCGCACAGAAACTCGACAAGCTCGGCATGCGCGGCTCCGACACGTCCGAGCTCGTGTTCGAGGACTGTTTCGTGCCGGAAGCGAACGTGCTGGGGCGGCCCGGCAGCGGCGCGGAGATCCTGATGTCGGGCCTCGACTACGAGCGGCTGGTGCTGACGGGCGGGCCGCTCGGCCTCATGCGCGCGGCGCTCGATCTCATCGTTCCCTATCTGCACGACCGCGAGCAGTTCGGCCGCCCGATCGGCAGCTTTCAGCTGATGCAGGCGAAGCTCGCTGACCTTTACGCCACCTGCAACGCCTCGCGCGCCTACGCCTATGCGGTCGCCCGTGCCTGCGATGCCGGGCGCACGACCCGCTACGACGCGGCAGCCTGCCTGCTCGCCGCGTCGGAAAATGCGACGCGTGCGGGGCTCGAGGCAATCCAGGTGCTGGGCGGCAATGGCTACATCAACGAATATCCCGCCGGCCGGATCCTGCGCGACGCGAAGCTCTACGAGATCGGCGCCGGCACCAACGAGATCCGGCGCATGCTGATCGGCCGCGAGCTCGTCAGGGCGACGGCGCCATGACGCGCATCGCCTCGCGCATCGACGCCGGCGGCGCCGAGTTTCGCGCGAATGCCGCTCACATGGCCGGGCTCGTCGAGGAGCTCAGGACGCGCCAGGCCGCGGCGGCCGCGGGCGGCGGCGAGGATGCGCGCGCGAAGCACGTCGGGCGCGGCAAGCTTCTGCCGCGCGACCGCATCGAGGCCCTGCTCGACCCGGGCAGTCCTTTCCTCGAGCTCAGCCCGCTCGCCGCAGGCGGAATGTACGGCGACGATGCGCCGGCCGCGGGCGTCGTCGCGGGTATCGGCCGCGTCCACGGCGTCGAGGCCCTCGTCGTCGCCAACGACGCGACGGTCAAGGGCGGCACCTACTATCCGGTCACGGTCAAGAAACACCTGCGCGCGCAGGAGATCGCGCTCGAGAACCGGCTGCCGTGCGTCTACCTCGTGGACTCCGGCGGCGCCTTCCTGCCGTTGCAGGACGAGGTGTTCCCGGACCGTGAGCACTTCGGTCGCATCTTCTACAACCAGGCGCGGCTTTCGGCCGCCGGCGTGCCGCAGGTCGCCGTCGTGATGGGCTCCTGCACCGCAGGCGGCGCCTACGTGCCCGCGATGTGTGACGAATCCATCATCGTGCGCAACCAGGGGACGATCTTCCTCGGCGGCCCGCCGCTCGTGAAGGCCGCGACTGGCGAGGTCGTCGACGCGGAGACGCTGGGCGGCGGCGACGTGCATGCGCGCACCTCCGGCGTCGTCGACCACCTCGCCGACAATGACGCGCACGCGCTCGCGATGGCTCGCGAGATCGTCGGCAGCCTCAACCACCGGCCCGCGGCGTGGCTCGGCCGCCGCGAGGCGGCGCCGCCGGCCCAGGACGCGGCCGAGCTCTATGGCGTCGTGCCGCGCGACCTGCGCCAGCCCTACGACGTGCGCGAGGTGATCGCGCGCATTGTCGACGGCTCCGAATTTCACGAGTTCAAGGCGCTCTACGGCAAGACGCTCGTCTGCGGCTTTGCGCAGCTGTGGGGCTACCCGGTCGCGATCCTCGCGAACAACGGCATCCTGTTCTCGGAGTCGGCGTTGAAGGGCGCACATTTCGTGCAGCTCGCGAACCGGCGCCGCGTGCCCCTCCTCTTCCTCCAGAACATCACCGGCTTCATGGTCGGGCGGCGCTACGAGGCGGGCGGCATCGCGCGCGACGGTGCGAAGATGGTGACGGCGGTCGCCTGCTCGACCGTACCGAAGCTGACCGTCGTGATCGGCGGCTCCTTCGGAGCCGGCAATTACGCGATGTGCGGGCGCGCCTACGGCGGTCGCTTCCTGTGGACCTGGCCAAACGCGCGGATCTCCGTGATGGGCGGCGAGCAGGCCGCGAGCGTGCTCGCGACCGTGCGCCGCGACGGCGTCGAGGCGAAGGGCGGCTCCTGGCCCGAGCCCGAGCAGCAGGCGTTCATGGCGGGCATCCGCGACCAGTACGAGCGCCAGGGCAATCCGTACTATGCGACGGCGCGGCTCTGGGACGACGGCGTCATCGACCCGCTCGACACGCGCCGCGTCCTCGGACTCGCGCTCGAGGTCGTGGCGCGCGGGCCCGCGCCGGCTGCGGAATCCTACGGCATCTTCCGGATGTGACCATGTTGAAACTCGACCGCGACGCGAGCGGCGTCGTCTCGATCACACTCGACCGCCCGGAGGCTAAGAACGCGCTGTCGGGCGCGCTCGTCGCGAAGCTCGCCGAGACGCTGACGGCGCTCGCCGCAGACGCCACCGTGCGCGCCATACTTCTGACCGGGTCGGGGAGCGTCTTCTGCGCAGGCGCCGATATCGGCGAGATGCGCGCGGCCGGCGCGGCGACGCCGGAGCAGAACGAGGCGGACTCGCGCCGCTTTGCCGGCATGCTCGAGACGCTCGAGCGCCAGCCGCATCCGACGATTGCGATCGTGAACGGCGCGGCCTACGGCGGCGCGGTCGGGGTCATCGCTGCCTGCGACATCGCGCTCGCCGCGCGAAGCGCCCGCCTTGCGCTCTCGGAAGTACGGCTCGGGCTCGTACCCGCCATGATCTCGCCCTACGTGATCCGCGCCATCGGCGCGCGCCAGGCACGGCGCTGGTTCCTCACAGGCGAGGCGATGGACGCCGCAACCGCCGAGCGGATCGGACTCGTTCACCAGGTCGTCGACGACGCAGCCTTGCCGGCCGCCGCGTCCGCGCTCGTCGATGCCCTGCTCGCTGGCGCCCCGTCGGCGCAGGGCGAGGTCAAGCGCCTAGTCCGCCACGCGACGGGCCGGAGCGATGCCGCCGACGCCGCGATGCTCGGCGAGACCACGCGCTGGATCGCGCGCGTCCGCGCGGGCGACGAAGCGCGCGAGGGTCTCACCGCCTTCCTGGAGCGTCGCAAGCCCGGCTGGATGCGCGGCGAATGAAGATCGCGCGACTCCTGGTCGCCAACCGCGGCGAGATTGCCTGCCGCGTGATCCGCAGCTGCCGCCGGCTCGGCGTGCACGCGATCGCCGTGTACTCGGAGGCCGATCGCGATGCGCTGCACGTGCGGCTCGCCGACGAGGCGCGGGCGATCGGGCCCGCACCCGCGCGGGAATCCTATCTGAATGCCGGCGCGATCCTCGCGGCCGCGCGAGCCACGCATGCCGATGCCATCCACCCGGGCTACGGCTTCCTGTCCGAGAACGCCGAATTTGCCGAGGCATGCAGCCGCGCCGGCATCGCATTCGTCGGCCCGCCGGCGTCTGCGATCCGCGCGATGGGCCTGAAGCACGAGGCCAAGGCGATCGTATCCGCCGCCGGCGTGCCAGTCGTGCCGGGCTACCTGGGCGCGGACCAGTCGGAGCCGACACTCGCCGAAGAAGCGCGTCGCATCGGCTTTCCGCTGCTCGTCAAGGCGGTCGCCGGCGGAGGCGGCAAGGGCATGCGCGTCGTGCGCGAAGCGGCGGCGCTTGGGGAAGCGCTCCGGGGCGCGCGCGGCGAGGCCGAGAGCGCTTTTGGCGACGGACGGCTGATGCTCGAGCGCTTCCTCGAACGGCCGCGCCACATCGAGGTCCAGGTTTTCGGCGACAGCCACGGCGGCTGCCTGCACCTCTTCGAGCGCGAATGCTCGGTGCAGCGGCGCTACCAGAAGATCATCGAGGAGTCGCCCTCGCCGTTCATCGACGCGCCGACACGGACGGCGATGACCGCGGCCGCGGTGCGAGCGGCTTCCGCCGTCGGCTACGTCAACGCCGGTACCATCGAGTTCATCGCCGATGGCGAGCGGCGGTTCTACTTCATGGAGATGAACACCCGCCTGCAGGTCGAGCATCCGGTGACGGAATCGGTGACGGGACTCGACCTCGTCGAATGGCAGCTGCGCATCGCTGCCGGCGAGCGCTTGCCGCTCGCCCAGGACGCAGTGGGCCAACGCGGCCACGCCATCGAGGCGCGCATCTACAGCGAGGACCCGCGGCGCGGATTCCTGCCGTCGGTCGGGCGCGTGCGGCGATTCGCGCATCCGCCCGAGAGCGGAGAATGGAGGATCGACACCGGCATCGCGGACGGTGACGCGATCACGGTCCACTACGACCCGATGATCGCCAAGGTCATCGCGTCCGGTCCCGACCGCCCGGCCGCGCTCGCGACGCTCCGCACGCAGCTCGACCGCACGGCGGTATTCGGCGTCGCGAACAACCTGTCGCTCTTGCGCGCCGTCGCGGCGCATCCGGCCTTCGCCGCCGGCGACGTCGACACGGACTTCGTCGACCGCGAGCTCGCCGCACTCACTCGCGACGCGGAGCCCGAGCCCGAAGCGCTTCTCGTCGCGGCGAACCTCGCCCTCGCGGAGCGGCGATCGCCTCGCACCAACTGCGCCTCGCCCTGGAGCGCAGGCGATGGCTGGCGCGCCGGCGCGCAGCCTGCCCAGACGCTGGGATTTCGCACGCCCGTCCATCGCCGCTGGCGCTCGCGACAGGACGGGACAAGGATCGAACTCGCATCCGACGGCCAGGCGATCGCAGGCTCCGTCGCATCCGGAGCCGGCGGACACTTCACCGTGGACGCGGGCCAGGGTCCGCGCGCCGTCGAGCTGATCCGCGACCGCGAACGGCTGCAGATCGTCGGCGAGCGGGCAAACGAGATCGCACTGGCGCCCGCCTGGCCCTATGAGCGCAGCGCCGAGGATGCCGACGCGCACCCGGCTTCGCCGCTGCCCGGCCGCGTCGTGGAACTGCGCGTTAAGGTCGGCGACACCGTCGCGCGCGGCGACGTACTTGCCATCGTCGAGGGCATGAAGATGCAGCACGCGATCCGTGCCGGGCGCGCGGGCCGCGTCGCGAACGTCATCGCGCGTGCAGGCGAGCTGGTCGAGGCCGAGGCGGTCCTCTTTGACATAGACCCCGCCTGAAGTTGTCTTGCGACGCAATAGCCGCTAAGGTCCTGACCCAATGAATATTTCTGCATCTGTATTCGCAGTGCAGTAAAGGGTCTCATGCAGCTTGGAAAGAAGGTCGTTGTGATCACGGGTGCGGCGCGCGGCCTTGGACGCGCGATGGCGCTCGCGTTTGCAGGGCGAGGCGCTGACATTGCGGCGCTCGATCGCGACGGGAACGCACTCGCGGAAACCGTCGGCGAATGCGAAGCGAAGGGCGTGCGAGCACGCAGTTACGTCGTCGACGTCACGTCGGAATCCCAGGTCGTGCGGACCTTCGACGCGGTGATCGCCGACTTCGCGCGGTTCGATGTGCTCGTCAACAACGCCGGGATCACGCGTGACGCGCTGCTCGTGAAAGCCCAGGACGGCGCCATCCACGCAAAGATGACGCTGGCTCAATGGCAGGCCGTGATCGACGTCAACCTGACCGGTGTCTTCCTGTGCGGCCGCGAAGGCGCCGAGCGCATGATCCAGCGCGGCCACGGAGGCCTCATCGTCAACATCTCGTCGATCTCGCGCGAGGGCAACCCCGGCCAGACCAACTACTCCGCTGCCAAGGCCGGCGTTGCCGCCATGACCGTGGTCTGGGCGAAGGAGCTCGCGCGCTACGGGATCCGCGCGGCGGCGATCGCGCCAGGATTCTGCTCCACGGAGATTCTCGCTGCCATGAAGCCCGAGATGCTCGCGCGCGTGAAGGCGGCAGTCCCGCTGCACCGGCTCGGCGAGCCTTCCGAGATCGCCGACACCGCCGTTTACATCGCCGAGAACGACTTTGTCACGGGCCGCGTGTTCGAGGTGGACGGGGGACTAAGGCTGTAGACTGTCGGCCCGGGGGAAGGCATGAATCTCGATCGGGTCAAGGCGGTCATCAGCGGCGGCGCATCGGGCCTCGGCCGGGCGACGGCGGTGCGACTCTCCGCGGGCGGCGCACAGGTTGCGCTGCTCGACGTGCAGGATGACGCGGGCCGCAACGCCGCGACGGCGATCGGCGCGGCCGCGAGCTACCATCGCTGCGACGTCACGAGCGAAACCGAGGTCGAGGCGGCCGTGCAGGCCGCCGCGACGCGCATGGGCGGACTGAATGTCTCGGTTTCCTGCGCCGGCGTCGCGACGCCGGGAAAGCTGCTCGGCAAGGACGGCCCGCTCGCGGTCGCGGCTTTCCAGCGTGTCCTCGCGATCAACACGCTCGGCACATTCCTGCTCGACCGGGCGACCGCGGCGATCATGCAGGGCAACGCGCCCGACGCCGACGGCGAGCGTGGGCTTCTCATCCATACGGCGTCTGTCGCCGCCTTCGAGGGCCAGGTCGGCCAGGTCGCTTACGCGACGTCGAAAGCGGCGGTCGCCGGCATGGTTCTGCCGCTCGCCCGCGAGCTCGCCCGCTTCGGCATCCGCGTGATGGGCATTGCGCCCGGCATCTTTGGCACGCCGATGATGGCAGGGCTGCCGCAGGAGGCGCAGGACTCACTCGGCAAGCAAGTCCCCTTCCCGCCCCGCCTGGGGCGGCCGGAGGAATACGCCGAGCTCGTCGCGGCGATCTGCACGAACCGCATGTTGAACGGCGACGTGATCCGCATCGACGGCGCCATCCGCATGGCGCCGAGGTAGGCACCGCGATGCCAATGGGCGCGAATCGCAGGCGATGGGGTGCGCTGATCACGGCCGTGGTCATGGCAGGCTGCGCCGTGCAGCCGCCCGCCCCGAAGAACGACGCGCCTGCCGCCGCGACCGCCGCGCAGGCACCGGCGTCGGTGCCGAATTCCGCGATCAATATCCCGATCGACTATTACAAGCTCGACAACGGTCTGAAAGTCGTCCTGTCACGCGACACGACTGCCCCGACTGTCACGGTCGGGGTCTACTATCACATCGGATTCCGCATCGAGCCGAAGGGCCGGACCGGGTTTGCGCACCTGTTCGAGCACCTGATGTTCCAGGGCTCGGGCAACCTCGGGAAGATGGAGTTCATCCGCCTCGTCGAGGGCAACGGCGGCGTGCTGAACGGCTCGACGCGCTTCGACTACACGAACTACTACCAGATCGTGCCGGCGCACGTCCTCGAGACCGTGCTCTGGGCCGAGGCCGACCGCATGAAGGCGCTCGCGATCACGCAGGCGAACCTCACGAACCAGCAGGGCGTCGTCAAGAATGAGGTGCGCGACGCGACAATGAACCAGCCCTATGGCGGCTTCCCATGGCTCACGATGCCGCAGGTCGCGAACACCAACTGGTACAACGCCCATAACTTCTACGGCGACATGGCGGACCTCGACGCGGCGACGCTCGCGGACGCGCAGTCGTTCTTCGACACGTATTACGCACCGAACAACGCGGTGCTCGTGGTCGCCGGCGATTTCGATCCGGCGGCGGCGCGCGCCTGGATCGCGAAGTACTTCGCGGGCATTCCCGCACGGGCCCAGCCCCCGCGACCGGACCTCGCGGAGCCGCCGCAGCGTGCCGAGAAGCGGAATTCCTACGTCGACCGGCTTGCGCCGCGGCCGGCGCTTGCGCTCGCCTGGCAGGTACCGGCGCGCAACACCCCCGAGCTTTACGCCATGAGCCTCCTCGACTCGATCCTGCTGCAGGGCGAGGACAGCCGCCTGTGGCAAAAGCTCGTGCAGCAGCGGGGCTTCGCGGGCGGCGTCGGCGGCGGGATCAACCTGCTCGGCAACGAGTTCACCTACGACGGGCCGATGCTCTGGATGCTTTACCTCGTCCACGACCCCGCGGCGAAGCCCGATGCCATCATCGCAGACGTCGACGCCGAGATCGCCCGCATCCAGGGCGAGCCCCCCTCGAAGGAAGAGCTCGACCGTGCGCTCACGAAGCTGCGGGCTTCGCTCTACGACCTCGCGGGCTCGAGCACGCGCTTCGGGCTCGTCGACCTCCTCGCCTGTTTCGCGCTCTTCGACGACGACCCGGGCCACATCAACCGGCTGGAGTCCGAGTTCCGCGCGGTGCCGCCGACGCTCATCAGCGAGGTGGCGCGCAAGTACCTGACGCCCGCGCAGCGCACGGTGCAGATCGTCGAGCCGGGCCGCGCCCCGGCCGCGCCCGCCGCGCCAGGAAGCCCGCAATGAAGCGCTTCGCCGTGCTGCTCGCTGCCCTGGCCGCGGCGACCGCAATCGCCGACGGTCGCGAGCTGCCGCCGGCACCGGGGGCGCCGCACGAGTTCCGGCTGCCCGCGAAGGAGACGCTCCGCCTCGATAACGGGCTCGAGATCACCTTCATCGACTACGGGAGCGTGCCGAAAGTGACGCTGCTCGCGGTCGTGCGGACCGGCAATATCGACGAGGGACCGGACACCTGGCTTCCGGACATGACCGTCGAGATGATGAAGGAAGGGACGGCGACGCGGACCGCGGAGGACATCGCGCGGGCCGCAGCCGGCATGGGCGGCGAGCTCTCGCTCAACGTCGGCGCGGAGCAGACCACCGCGAGCCTTTCGGTGCTGTCCGACCATGCGGTTGCCGCCGCAGGCCTGCTTGCGGACGTGCTGGAAAACCCGCGCTTTCCGGAGTCCGAGCTGCCGCGGGTGCACGCGAACTTCGAGCGCAGCCTCGCCGTCGCGCGCGCCGATCCGGGCTCGCTCGCGGATGAGGCGCTTGCGAAGCTCGTGTTCGGCGACCATCCCTTCGGCCGCGTGCTCCCGCGCGAAGGGCAGCTCGACGGCTACGACATCGCAAAGCTGCGCGATTTCTACGAGCGCAATTTCGGCGCGCGCCGCACGCATGTCTACGTCGCTGGCCGTTACGACCGGGTGGCGCTCGAGGCGGCGCTCCGCGGCGCTTTCCAGGGCTGGCGTCCCGGCGCCGACGCCACCGAGCTGCCGGCCAAGGCGAGCGAGGCCCTGCAGCTCGCGCTCGTCGACAGCCCGGACGCGCCGCAGTCGTCCGTGCGCATGGCGGTTCCGGTGCCCGACCCCGCGAGCGCGCTCTATTTCCAGACAACGCTCACCAACAGCCTGCTCGGCGGCACGTTCGGATCGCGCATCACGTCGAACATCCGCGAGGACAAGGGTTACAGCTACTCGCCGGATTCCTCGATCAACGCGCGCCGGGGCGGCGCGCTTTGGGTCCTGTCCGCGGAGATCACGGCCGAGCACACGGCCGCCGCGCTCACGGAGATCTTCAAGGAGATCGAACGGCTGCAGCGCGAGGCTCCTGCGGAGTCCGAGCTGGCGCCGGTCAAGAACTATCGTGCCGGAATCTTCGTAATCTCGAACTCCTCGCCGAACGGCGTGCTCGGCCAGCTCGCGTTCATGAGCCTTCACGGCCTGCCAGACGACTTCCTGACGCACTGGGTCGCCAACGTCCAGGCCGTGACGCCCGTGCAGGTGACCGAGATCGCGCGTACCTTCATCCGGCCGGAGCGCATGACGGTGGTCGTCGCGGGAGACCTCGCGAAGATCGGCAACAGTGTGCGTGCCCTGCCGCAGTTCGCGGGGATCCGGATGCCGTGACCGAGCGCGACGTCATGGAATACGACGTCGTGGTCGTGGGCGGCGGTCCCGCCGGCCTCGCCACCGCCATACGGTTCAAGGAGCTGAAGCCCGACGCCGGCGTCTGCGTGCTGGAGAAGGCTTCCGCGATCGGCGCGCATCTGATCTCCGGCTGCGCGCTCGAGCCGGAACCGCTCGACGCGTTGCTGCCGGGCTGGCGCGACGCGCCGCCCGACATCTGCGTGCCCGCGACGCGCGACGAGTTCTGGTACTTCTCCAGGACGGGCGCCGTGCGCATGCCGACGCCGCCTCAGATGCACAACCGCGGCAACTGGATCGTCTCGCTCGGCCAGCTCGCCCCGATCCTAGCCGCGCGCGCCGAAGCGCTCGGCGTCGACGTCTTTCCCGGGTTCGCTGCGTCAGAGGCACTCATCGAGCACGGCCGCGTCGCGGGCATCCGCCTCGGCGACATGGGCCTCGACCGGGACCGCAAGCAGGGTCCCAACTACGCGCCAGGCGCCGACATACGCGCTGGCACGACGGTGCTCGCCGAGGGCTGCCGCGGCAGCGTGACCAAGCAGGTCGTGGCGCGCCTCGGCCTCGCCGACGGGCGCGAGCCGCAAACCTACGGCCTTGGCATCAAGGAGCTGTGGCAGCTCCCGCCCGGCCGTGCCGAGCCCGGCCTCATCCAGCACACGGTGGGCTGGCCTGTCGACTCGCGCACCTACGGTGGCAGCTTCGTCTATCACCTCGACCGCGACCGCGTGTACGTCGGCTACGTCTCCGGGCTCGACTACGAGGACCCGCGTTTCAAGCCTTTCGAGGCCTTCCAGCAGTTCAAGCACCACCCGAGAGTTCATCCGCTACTCGAGGGCGGCGAGATCCTCGGTTACGGCGCGCGCACGATCGCCGCGGGCGGCTGGCAGTCGCTGCCGCGCATGGACGCGCCCGGTCTGCTGCTCGTCGGCGACGCGGCCGGCACGCTCAACGTGCCGAAGATCAAGGGCGTGCACCAGGCGATCCGCTGTGGCGTGCTCGCCGCCGAGCACCTCGCCGAAACCGGGGACACGGCAGGCTTCGAGACACGCTGGCGCAGGTCCGAAGGCGGGCGCGAGCTGAAGCGCGTGCGCAACATCAAGCCAGGCTTCCAGCGCGGCCTCTGGTTCGGCATGGCGAACGCCGCCTGGGAGACCGCGACAGCGGGCCTTTCTCCCTGGACCCTGTCACACCACGAAAACCACCTTGCCCTGCACCGCATCGAGACGGCACCGGTCGTCGACCGCGGCTGGACGGCGCGCGACCTGCCACCGCGCGACCGGCTCGCTGCTGTCTTCCATGCAGGCAACGTGCACGACGAGCAGCAGCCCGTGCACCTGCTCGTCTCCGACACGACGATCTGCGCGACGCGCTGCGGCGCCGAGTTCGGCAACCCCTGCGAGAACTTCTGCCCGGCGAACGTGTACGAAATGGTCGACGACGGCGCGGGCGGGAGGCGGCTGCAGATCAACGCAGCGAACTGCGTGCACTGCAAGGCCTGCGACATCAAGGATCCCTACGGCATCATCACCTGGACGACGCCCGAAGGGGGCTCGGGGCCGAATTACCAGGGCCTTTAGATGAGCGCCGAGCCGCCGATCTGGAAGCCGTCGAGGCTGCGCGCCGCGGACGCGAACCTCACGCGCTTCATGGCCGCCGTGGCCGCGAGCGGCAGAAGCGTCCCGGACTACGAGGCGCTCTACGGCTGGACCGTCGAGGAGCCCGCCGCGTTCTGGGACTCGCTCTGGGCGTTCGCGGGCGTCGTCGGCGAGCGCGGCGCAGGGCCCGCGCTCGAGCACGGCGACCGGATGCCGGGCGCGCGCTGGTTCCACGGCGCCCGGCTCAACTTCGCCGAGAACCTGCTGCGCGGCCCCGACGCCGAGCCCGCGATCGTGTTCCGCAACGAACGGGGCACGCGGCGCGAGCTCTCCTGGATGGTCCTGCGCGCCGAGGTTGCGCGCATCGCCGCAGGCCTCGCCCGCGACGGGGTCGTTCCGGGCGACGTCGTAGCCGGATTCCTTCCGAACCTTCCGGAAGCCGTCATCGCAATGCTCGCGGCCGCGAGCGTCGGCGCGACGTGGACATCCTGCTCGCCGGACTTCGGTATCGCGGGCGTGCTCGACCGCTTCGGCCAGGTGAAGCCGAAGGTGCTTTTCACGGCCGATGGGTATTTCTACGCGGGAAAGACCGTCGACTCGCGCGCGCCGATCGCGGGCGTGCTCGAGGCGCTCGATTCGGTCGCGCGCGTCGTCGCCGTTCCCTATGTCGACGAGGAGGCCGATGATCCGCCCGGTTTCGTGCGTTTTTCCGACTACGGCGTGCCCGGCGCGCCGGCCCGCGACGAGCGCCTGCCCTTCGACCATCCCCTCTACGTGCTCTATTCGAGCGGCACGACGGGCGTGCCGAAATGCATCGTGCACGGGGCCGGCGGCACGTTGCTGCAGCACCTGAAGGAGCACCTGCTGCATACCGACGTGAAGCCCGGCGACCGCGTCTTCTTCTTCACCACCTGCGGGTGGATGATGTGGAACTGGCTCGTGAGCGGCCTCGCCGCTGGCGCGACGATCGTGCTGTACGACGGCTCTCCGCTGCATCCGGGTCCCGGGGTGCTGTGGGAGATGGCGTCCGACGAGGGCGTTACCATTTTTGGTACGAGTCCTCGATACCTCGCCTCGATCGAGAAGGCGGGCTATCGGCCGCGCGAGCGGCACGGGCTCGCCGTGCTTCGGACGCTGCTTTCGACCGGCTCGCCGCTCGGGCCCGAGCAGTACGACTTCGTCGCGGACGCGATCGGACGCGAGGTACAGCTCGCTTCGATTTCGGGCGGCACCGACATCGTCTCCTGCTTCGCGCTCGGTAATCCGCTCCTGCCGGTGTACCGCGGCGAGCTGCAATGCCGCGGTCTCGGCATGAAAGTTGAAGTCTGGGACGATGAAGGCCGCGCCGTCGCCGGCGAAAAGGGTGAGCTCGTCTGCACGGCAGCCTTTCCTTCGATGCCCATTGGCTTCTGGAACGACCCGGACAGCCGCCGTTACCGCGCTGCCTACTTCGAGCGCTTTCCGGGCGTCTGGCACCACGGCGACTACGCGCTGCTGACGTCCCGTGGCGGCCTCGTCATCTACGGGCGATCCGACGCCGTGCTGAATCCCGGCGGCGTGCGCATCGGCACCGCCGAGATCTACCGCCAGGTCGAGCAGCTGCCCGAGGTGCAGGAGAGTGTCGTCGTCGGCCAGGACGTCGGCAACGACGTGCGCGTCGTCCTGTTCGTGCGGCTGCGCGAAGGGATCGTGCTCGACGACGGCTTGCGCGAGCGGATCCGGCGGCAGATCCGCGCCAACACCTCGCCGCGCCACGTTCCGGCGAAGATCCTGCAGGTGCCGGAGGTGCCGCGCACCATCAGCGGCAAGGTCGTCGAACTCGCGGTGCGCGAGGCGATCCACGGGCGGCCCGTCAGGAACACCGATGCGCTCGCCAATCCCGCGGCGCTCGAACACTTCCGCAACCGGCCGGAGCTCGCCGGCTGAGCCGCGCACCCGACAAGGCGTCAGTCGCCGCACGCGCGGAATCGGCGCTCGCGGCCCAGGGTCACGTCCTCGACGATGCGCAGCGTGCGGCGCTCGCGCGCCTCGAGGACCTGCGCCGCCGCCTGGTCGCGCGCGGCTCCCTGCTCGAGCGCGGACTTGGCCTCCTGCCCCGCGCGCGAACGCCGGTGCGCGGGCTCTATCTCTGGGGCGGGGTCGGGCGCGGCAAGACTTTTCTCGTCGACGAGTTCTTTGCGGCCGTGCCTTTCGCGGAGAAGCGCCGCGAGCACTTCCACCGCTTCATGCAAGACGTCCACGCACGGCTCCGGCGGCACCGCAACCGGCGCTCGCCGCTCAGCGACGTCGCCGCGGACATCGCGGCGAAGGCGCGACTACTGGCGGTCGACGAGTTCGCAGTCGGCGACGTCGCGGACGCGATGATCCTCGGTGCGCTCCTCGATGCGCTGTTCCGCCGCGGCGTGACGCTGGTCGCGACCTCGAACCAGTCGCCGGGCGAGCTGTTTCGCGGCGGATTGCAGCGCGAGCGATTCCTGCCCGCGATCGCCCTCCTGGAAAAGCACTGCCGCGTGATGCAGCTCGATGCCGGCGTCGACTACCGGCTGCGCCAGCTCGAGCGCGCGACGTTCTGGCACGGGCCCGCCGCCGCAGGCGTCGAAGCCCGCATGGCGCAGGAGTTCGAGCGTCTCGCGGACGGCGGCGGCCGTCGCGACGTGAAGGTGCAGGTGGAGGGGCGGCCCTTGCCCGCGCGGCGGGAGGCCGAGGACGTCGTCTGGTTCGATTTCCACGAGCTCTGCGAGGGCCCGCGCTCCGCCGCCGACTACATCGAGATCGCCCGCTGCTACCACACCGTGTTCCTCTCCGGCGTGCCGGTGATGGGCGCGACGGACGACGACGCGGCGCGTCGCTTCGTCACCCTCGTCGACGAGCTCTATGACCGCGGGGTGAAGCTCGTGATGTCGGCGGCATCCGACTCGCCCGAAGGACTTTACCGCGGGGACCGGCTCGCGTTCGAGTTCCGGCGCGCTGCAAGCCGGCTGCACGAGATGCAGGGCCACGGATACCTCGCGAAGCCGCACCGGCCATGACTAGAATCGCGCGATGGACATGATTCACGAGCCGGTCTTCTGGCTCGAGCTCGGCGCGATCATATGGATCAACCTCCTGGTCTCGGGCGACAACGCCGTCATGATCGCCCTCGCCGCCCGATCGCTCCCGGAGCGCGAGCAGAAGCTCGCCGTATTCTGGGGCAGCGCGGCGGCGGTCGCGCTCCGCATCGTGCTGACGGCGTTCGCCGCGGCCCTCCTCGAGCTGCCCTGGCTCAAGCTCGCGGGCGGAGCGCTCCTCCTTTGGATCGGCGTCAAGCTCATGCTGCCCAAGGAGGAGGAAGCCGGCGTCTCGGCGCACTCGCGGCTCTGGCATGCGATCGGCACGATCCTCGTTGCCGACCTCGTCATGAGCCTCGACAACGTGATCGCCGTTGCCGCCGCCGCAAACGCAGCGGCACCGACGCCGGACCAGGCGGCGATGAAGTACACGCTGCTGGTGCTCGGGCTCGCGATCAGCATCCCGATCGTGATATTCGGCAGCGTCATGATGCTCGGCATCATGGCCCGCTTCCCGATCGTGATCGCCCTCGGTGCGGCGCTTCTCGGGTGGATCGCCGGCGACATCATGGTGGACGACCCCGCGATCGGGAAGTGGATCGGCGCGCACGCCGAGTGGCTGCGGCACTGGCACGCGGCCTCGATCATCGGGGCGGTCGTCGTGATCGGCTTCGGGCTGGGCCACCGCGCGGCACGCGCCCCGCCCGGCTGAAGGCGTCCTAGCCCTTCGCCACCCGCGGGGGCGCGTTGGCGGCGGGCTCCCGGACCATGTCCGCGACGCGGTAGCGGCCCGTCGCAGTCAGGCGGTCATAGCCCTCGTGTGCGAGCCGGAGCTGCTGGCGCCGCGCTGCGAAGCCCGACGCGGCGATGGCGTCGAGCGAGGTCGCCGGCGAGAACAGGAAGCCCTGCGCCGCGACGCAGCCGAGCTGCAGGAGTTGAGTCACCTGGTCCTCCGCCTCGACGCCCTCCGCCACCGTCTCGAGCCCGAGCGTCTCTCCCAGCATCACGACCGCGCGCGCGAGCTTCGGGCCCTCGCTCGACTCGGTCAGGCGGCTGATGAACGAGCGGTCGATCTTCAGGATGTCGATCGGGAAGCGGTGCAGGTACGACAGTGACGAGTAGCCGGTGCCGAAGTCATCGATCGCGAGCCGCACGCCGAGCGACTTCAGCTCGCGGAGCTTGACGAGATTCGCCTCGGAATTGTGCATCATCGTGCTCTCGGTGAGCTCGATCAGCAGGCTCTCCGGCTCGAGGCCGGAGATCTCGAGCGCGTGCCGCACGTCGGCGAGCAGGTCGCCCTGCTGCAGGTGCCGGCCCGAGATGTTGACGGCGACGCGCAGGCCCTCGCCCGACGCGACCGAGCGGCGCCATTCGCGCACGCGGCAGCAGGCGTCCTCGAGCACCCAGCGCCCGAGGGCGATGACCTGCCCGGTCTCTTCCGCCATCGGGATGAACTGCCCGGGCAGCAGGCGGCCCTTCTCGGGGTGCTGCCAGCGCACGAGCGCCTCGACGCCGAGCAGCTCCGTGGTCTTGAGGTCGATGATCGGCTGGAACTCGAGGAAGAACTCGCCGCGCGTGAAGGCCTGGTTGAGGTCGTCCTCGAGGCGAAGGCGCTCGCGCAGCTGTTCCTGCATGTGCGAGTGGAATACGACGTGGCGGCCCTTGCCGGCGGCCTTGGCGTTGTACATCGCGATGTCGGCGTTGCGCAGCAGGTGCTCGGTGTCCTCGCCGGGCTCCGACAGCGCGACGCCGACGCTGGTCGTAACCACCAACTCGTTGCCGTCGATCGTGAGCGGCGCACGGAACGCTTCCGTGACCGAGGTCGCGATCTGCTCCGCCTGAGCGAGCGTCGAGACGCCCTCGAGCAGGACCGCGAACTCGTCGCCGCCGAGCCGCGCGACGGTGTCGGCGGCGCGCGTGCACTTGACCAGTCGCTGCGCGGCGGTCTGGAGCAGCCGGTCGCCGGCGTCGTGGCCCTGCGAGTCGTTCACGTTCTTGAAGTTGTCGAGGTCGATCATCAGCACCGCGAGGCGCTCCTGCGTGCGGCGCGACAGCGCAAGAGCGTGCTCCACGCGGTTGCGGAACAGGCTGCGGTTCGCGAGCAGGGTCAGCGGGTCGTGGAATGCAAGCTGGCGCAACTGGTCCTCGAGCGCCTTGCGCTCGGTGACGTCGCGCAGGTTGAGGGCGAGCCCCCTGACCGCCGGGTCGTCGAGCAGGTTGCTGCCGACGCACTCGAGGATGAAGCGCCGCGCCTTCGTGCCGACCGAGAGCTCCACAGGGCCGATCGAGATGCCCTGCGTCGAGGTGACTTCGGCAAGGAAAGCGCCGATGCGCTCGCGGTCGGCTTCGCGCCAGATTTCAGCGAGCGGCCTTCCGACGAGGTCGTCGTGCCAGAGGCCGAAGGTGCGCTGCACCGCGGGCGAGGCATATTCAATCCGTCCGTCGGCGTCGACGATCATGATGACGTCGGAGGCGTTCCGGATCAGCGAGGCGAAGCGGGCCTCGACAAGGTCGACCGCCCTGCGCTGCCGCTCCTGCGCATCGTCGCGCAGTATCACGCTCTGCCGCGCCATCACGAGGATCGCGAGCACGAAGATCGAGACCGTCATGACCATGACAGGGCTGCGGCCGTCGCCGGTCGCGTAGTAGACGAGCACGAAGAAGGACACTCCCAGACCCGCGTACGCGATGCCCTGCGTCATGGTGCCGCCTCGCGCGGCGCGCTGCCGTTCGGGGCGCGACTTGTCGCGGATCTGGACCTGCGCCGCGGACGCAAGCCCTGCGTAGACCGCGAGGTACAGGACGTCGGAGATATTGCCGGGGAAGTAGTTTTCGGCGACGACCGCCGTCGCCCAGATGATGTCGCCCAGGAACATGAGCCCGTAGCTCCCCGTCAGGAGCGCGAGCGTCAACTTGCGCATCGGGCAGCTGGTCGCGTTCATGAGCAGCACGCCGATCGCCATCAGCATGAGGCAGTCGAGACCGATGTAGACCTGCGTCAGCACGAAGCGCGCGAACTCTTCCTCGCTCGCGGCCGCCGCGGGGCTGATCACGAAGAACCAGAAGAAGGTGCCAAAGCCGAGCACGAGGATCAGCGAGTCGAGGAACAGCCGCCCCCACGACACGCGCAGCGAGCTCGCGCGCACGGCGACGGTGAAGCCGGCGAACAGGAGCGGGAAGAACGCCAGATAGAACGCATCCGCCAGCGACGGAAACGGCGTCAGGTCGGCGATGCGCAGGAACGCGTCGACGAGGTTGCCGAGAATGTAGGCGACGAGCGCCGCCGCGACGAAGCGCCACGTGCGGCGCGCATCCGGGTTCGTCGCCTTGCGCGTTGCCACGATCGCGAGCAGCGCTGCAGCCATGGCGGCCGGCTGGTCCGAGACGATCAGGTAGAAATCGAGTGCCGGCGAGCGCGGAAAGCCGGCAAGCGTCACGTAGATCGCAGCCGCAACGTAGACGATCACGCCGATCGCCACGGCGCCCGTCCAGCCGTCGGCGAACCCGACGCGCGTGATGCGGGTGGTGATCCCGAACTGGTTTGTCGCCGTGCCGACGCTCATGCCGGGTCCTGCCGTCATCTGTAAAACCGAGTGTCATGCGACAGAAGACGGCGCGCATGCCGGTCTCGCAAACCTGTGAAGTGCGTCCACCCCCGGCCGGGGCGGTCCGTGAAGCGGTCGTCAGTTGAGCTTGTAGGAGGCGGGACTGCGCCGCGCGCGCGCCTAGATGACGCCGCGCCGCTCCTGGTCGAGCTCGATGGACTCGAACAGGGCACGGAAGTTGCCCTCGCCGAAGCCCTCGTTGCCCTTGCGCTGGATGATCTCGAAGAAGATCGGGCCGATCACGTTCTTCGTGAAGATCTGCAGGAGGACGCCCTCTTCCGCGCTGCCATCGATAAGGATGCGGCGCTCCTGCATCCGCGACAGTGACTCGCGATGGCCGGCCACGCGCGCGTCTACGCCCTCGTAATAGGTGTCCGGAGTGTCCTGGAACTCGACGCCGTTGGCCCTGAGCGCGTCGACGGTCGCGTAAATGTCGGGCGTCGCGAGCGCGATGTGCTGGATTCCCTCGCCGTGGTACTCGCGGATGTATTCCTCGATCTGGCTCTTGTCGTCCTGGCTCTCGTTGATCGGAATGCGGATCCGGCCGCATGGGCTCGTCATCGCGCGGCTGAATAGCCCCGTCTTCTTCCCCTCGATGTCGAAGTAGCGGATCTCGCGGAAGTTGAACAGGCGCTCGTAGAAGCCGGCCCACTTGTCCATGTTGCCGCGCTGAACGTTGTGCGTCAGGTGGTCGATCAGCGAGAGCCCGGCCGCACGCTCCGCCGGGCGCTGCTCAGCTGGCACGAAATCGACGTCGTAAATCGTGCGGTCGCCGTATCGGTCGACCAGGTAGATGAGGCTGCCGCCGATGCCCTCGATCGCGGGGATGCGCAGCTCCATCGGGCCCACCTCGGACTCGACCGGCTTCGCGCCGAGCTCGACGGCGCGGCGCAAGGCGCGCGCCGCGTCCCTCACGCGGAAGGCCATCGCGCAGGCCGACGGCCCGTGCGCGCGCGCGAACTGCTGGCCGAATCCGCCGGGCTCGGCGTTGATCACGAAATTGATGTCGCCTTGGCGGTGGAGCGTGACGTTCTTGCTGCGGTGGCGCGCGCTGACCGGGAAACCCATGCGCGCGAACAGAGCGCGCAGGAGCTCCGGATCTGGGGCGGTGTACTCGACGAACTCGAACCCGTCCGTTCCCATCGGGTTGTCGAAAAGGTCTGCCATCGCCGTAATTATGCATCCATCCGGGGGCCATCGCAGGCGTCACGGACCCGACTTGGAGGCAAGTGTATAATCCGCGCCGCCCGCCACCTCCCAGGCCCGCAAACCCGCGAATGCTAGGCAGAATCCCCGCCGCCCGACAGGCCATCATCGACCGCATCGCGAAGAGCGCTCGCCGCGCGGCGCCGCGCGGGCTGCCGGTGGCGCCCGACCGCCTCGTGCGCTACTTCTTCCACGGCGTGTCGGAGCTCGACCTCGTCCAGCGCGCGCCGGATGACCTTGCGGGCGCGGCACTCGCGGCGCTCGAGCTCGGCCGCACGCGCTCGGCGGCCCGTTCGCTCGTGCGCGTTTTCAACCCGGACCCGGCGAGCGACGGCTTCGCCTCGTCCCACACCGTGATCATGGTCGTCACGGACGACATGCCGTTCCTCGTCGACTCGCTCGGCATCGTGTGCACGCAGAACGGGCTCGCGGTGCACCTGCTCGCCCACCCGGTGTTCTCGGTCGTGCGAGACCGCCGCGGGCGGCTCGCCGGCGTGCACCTCGATGACCCGCCGCCGGGCGCGAAGCAGGAATCCTGGCAACTGTTCGAGATCGATCGCGAGCCTGACCCGGAGCGGCTCGCCGCCATCGAGGCGAGCATCCGCGCGACGCTCGCCGACGTGCGCGCCGCCACTGCCGACTGGCGCCGCATGCGCGGCAAGGCGGTCGAGGTCGCGGCCGAGCTGGGCGCCGCGCGCGTGCGCGGCCAGAAAAGCGAGGTGCGCGAGGCGCAGGTGCTGCTGAAATGGATGGAGGACAACCACTTCACGTTCCTCGGCTACCGCGAATACCGGCTGCAGCGCGGAGCGCACAGCGACCGGCTCGTGCCCGTCGCGCGCTCGGGCCTCGGCGTCATGCGCGCCCGGTCGTCGCGCAAGCCGAAGTCGATCGTCCTCGCAGGCGAGGTGCGCGCCTTCGCGCGCTCGCCCGAGCCGATGATCATCACCAAGGCGAACTCGATCGCGACGGTCCACCGCGCGGCCTACCTCGACTACGTCGGCGTGAAGTCATTCGATGCGAAGGGCAACGTGACCGGCGAGCGGCGCTTCGTCGGGCTCTGGACCTCGTCCGCGTACAGCCGCAGCCCCGCCGAAATCCCGGTGCTGCGCCACAAGGTGCAGACGGTCATCGACCACTTCCGCCTGAAGCCGTCGAGCCACGACCACAAGGCGCTGGTGCACGTGCTCGACACGTTCCCGCGCGACGAGCTCTTCCAGGCGACCGTGCCTGACCTCGTCCGCATCACGCGCGGGATCGTGAACCTCTACGAGCGCGCGCAGGTGCGGTTGTTCGTGCGTCGCGACGCCTTCCAGCGCTTCTACTCCTGTCTCGTGTACGTGCCGCGCGACCGCTACAACACCCAGGCGCGCGAGCGCATCGAGCAGCTCGCGCTCGAGGCGTTCGGCGGGACCTCGATCGAGTCGCAGGTGACGCTGTCAGAATCGATCCTCGCCCGCCTGCACATGATCGTACGCACGCCGCCCGGCTCCGGCCGCCCGGTCGATGCGGTCGAGCTCGAGCGGCGGATCACCGAGACGGTGCGAACCTGGCAGGACCAGCTGAAGGAAGCCCTGCTCGAGTCCCGCGGAGAGGCCGAGGCGCTGCGGCTCTACCGGGAGAGGGGCGACGCCTTTCCCGCCTCGTACCAGGAGGACACTCCGTTCGAGGTCGCGGTCGAAGACGTCGCCGAGCTCGATCGCCTGGCCGCCGCGCCCGCGACCCCGCACCTGTGCCTCTATCGTCGCCGCGAACAGCCGGACCACAAGGTCCAGTTCAAGCTGCTGCGGCGCGAGCGCCCGATTGCGATCTCGGACGTGCTGCCGACGATCGAGAATCTCGGCCTCAGGCTCATCAGCGAGCGGCCCTACGAGGTCGGCAGCACACAGGGCGCGGTGTGGATCCAGGACTTCGAGCTCGAGCATCCGCGCGGCGTCAGCATCGACCTCGCGACCGACGGACCGCGACTGAGGGAAACCTTCGCGCGCGTGTGGGCCGGCGACGCGGACAACGACGGTTTCAACCGGCTCGTGCTCGCGGCGGACCTCGACTGGCGCGAGGCGACGGTGCTGCGCACCTACGGGCGCTGGTTCGGCCAGCTCGGGCTGCCGCTCTCGCAGGCCACCATCGAGGAGGCGCTCGCCAGCAACGCCGCGGCCGCCGGCCACCTGCTGCGCCTCTTCGCCGCGAAGTTCGACCCTGCGCCCGCTCCCGCGGCGCGCCGGCGCGCGGAAGGCGCCGAACGCCGCGCTCTCGAGCGGCTGCTCGCCGCCGTCACGCGCATCGACGACGACCGCATCCTGCGCGCGTACCTCGAGGCGATCGACGCGACGCTCAGGACCAACTACTTCCGGCGGGACGCCGGCGCGGCGCCGCGCCCGTTCCTCGCGCTCAAGATCGACTCGCGCCGCGTGGCGGAAGTGCCGCTGCCGAAGCCCGTGTTCGAGATCTTCGTGCACTCGCCGCGGGTCGAGGGCGTGCACCTGCGCATGGGCCGCGTCGCGCGCGGCGGGCTGCGCTGGTCCGACCGTCGCGAGGACTTCCGGACCGAGATCCTCGGCCTCATGAAGGCCCAGAACGTCAAGAACACGGTGATCGTGCCAGTCGGCGCCAAGGGCGGATTCGTGCCGCGCCGGCCGCCGGCCGGGCGCGACGAGGCACAGGCAGACGGGACCGAGTGTTACCGCTGGTTCATCCGTGCGCTGCTCGACGTCACCGACAACGTCATCGGCGGCAAGGTCGCGCCGCCGGCCGGCGTCGTGCGCTACGACGGCGACGACCCCTACCTCGTGGTAGCAGCGGACAAGGGCACGGCGAAGTTCTCCGACGTCGCGAACGCGATCTCGGAAGAGTACGGGTTCTGGCTCGGCGACGCCTTTGCCTCCGGCGGTTCCGCTGGCTACGACCACAAGGGCATGGGCATCACCGCGCGCGGCGGCTGGGAATCCGTGCGGCGCCACTTCCGCGAGTTCGGCCGCAACACGCAGACGCAGCACTTCACGGTCGCAGGGATCGGCGACATGTCCGGCGACGTGTTCGGCAACGCGATGCTTCTCTCGCACCACATCCGGCTGCTGGCGGCCTTCGACCACCGGCACATCTTCATCGACCCGTCGCCGGACGGGGCCCACAGCTTCGGCGAGCGCCAGCGCATGTTCGCCCTTCCGCGCTCGAGCTGGGAGGACTACGACAGGCGCCTGATCTCGAAAGGCGGCGGCGTGTACTCGCGGCAGAGCAAGTCGCTCGCGCTCTCGCCCGAGGCTCGCGACCTGCTCGGCCTCGCGTCGACGTCGGCGACGCCCGTCGAGGTGATTCGCGCGATCCTCAAGATGCCGGTGGACCTCCTGTGGAACGGCGGCATCGGCACCTACGTGAAGGCCTCGGACGAGATGAACGCGGAGATCGGCGACCGCGCGAACGACGCGGTGCGCGTAAACGGCTCGGAGCTCCGCTGCCGCGTGGTCGGCGAAGGCGGAAACCTCGGCCTCTCGCAGCGCGGCCGCATCGAGTACGCGGCATCCGGCGGGCGGATCAACACCGACTTCATCGACAACTCGGCGGGCGTCAACTGCTCCGACGTCGAGGTCAACCTCAAGATCCTGCTGAACCCGCTGATGGACTCGGGCAGGCTGCCGCGCCCGGAGCGCAACGAGCTGCTGGCGAGCATGACCGACGAGGTCGCGCGCCTCGTGCTCCGGAACAACTACCTGCAGAGCCTGGCGATCTCGACGCTCGAAGCACGCTCCGCAGAGCGCGTCGCGGAGCTCGGCCACGCGATCCACGCGCTCGAGCGCGGCGGCTCGCTCGACCGGACGCTCGAGGCGCTGCCATCCGGCGAGGAAGTCGCCGAGCGCCGGCGCAAAGGCCAGGGCCTGACGCGCCCCGAGCTCGCGATGCTGCTCTCCAACTCCAAGATCTGGATGTCGGAGCGGCTCGGCGAAACCGACGTCGCGGACGACCCGTTCCTGGGCGCGGAGCTGACGCGCTACTTCCCGGAGCCCGTGCAGCGGCGCTTTCCGAAGGAGATCCAAAAGCACCAGCTGCGGCGCGAGATCATCGTGACCGCGATCACCAACAGCCTCGTGAACCGCATGGGGCCGGTGTTCGCGATCCGCATGCAGGAGGACACCGGCGCAGACGTCGGCAGCATCGCGCGCGCGTACTCCATCGCGCGCGAGATCACGGGCATGCGCGACCTGTGGGCGGACATCGAGGCGCTCGACGACCAGGCTTCGACGGGCGTGCAGTACGACATGATGGTCGAGACGACCCGCCTGCTGCGCCACCTCAGCTACTGGGTCCTGCGCACGCAGGGGCGCGACCTCGACATCGAGCGCGCCGTGTCGCGGCTCGCGCCCGGAATCCGCGAGCTCATGCGCGACCTGCCGGAGCTGGTCGAGGGCACGGAGGTCGAGCGCTACCAGGGTGCGCTGGCACGCTTCTCGAAGGACGGCGTGCCCGGCAAAGTCGCGCGCCGCGTCGCGAGCCTCGGCGCGATCCACGCCGGCGTCGACATCGTCGAGCTCGCGCTCTCCCGGCGCGTGGCGATCGGCCACGCCGCACGCGTCTACTACGGCCTTGGCGCCGAGCTCGGCCTCGACTGGCTGCGCGACGCAATCGAGCGGCTCACCGTCGACGGGCACTGGCAGGCAGTCGCGCGCGGGACGCTGCGCGAGGAGCTCTACGTCTACCAGCGCGAGCTCTGCGAGCGGCTTCTCGCAGGACCCGCACGCGGCGACGCGCGCGAGCGCGTCGCGGACTGGATCGCCGCCGGCGGCGAGCCGATCGCGGGCTTCGCGCGCATGGTGCGGGAGATGCGCGCCGCAGGCAGCGCCGACTTCGCGACGCTCTCCGTCGCCGCCCAGACGCTGCGGCGCATGCTGAAGCACTGATTTGCCGATGCCGACGCGCCTCGTCCTCCTGCGCCATGGCCAGAGCGCCTGGAACCTGGAGAACCTCTTCACTGGCTGGACCGACGTCGACCTGACTGCGCAGGGCCGCGAGGAGGCGCGCGCTGCCGGCGCCCTGCTGCGCGGCGAGGGATTCGCGTTCGGGCGCGCCTTCACGTCGGTGCTCAAGCGCGCGATCCGCACGCTCTGGATCGCGCTCGACGAGATGGACCGCATGTGGATCCCCGTCGAGCGCGACTGGCGCCTGAACGAGCGCCACTACGGCGCGCTGCAGGGGCTCGACAAGGCCGCGACCGCCGCGAAGTACGGCGCGGACCAGGTAAAGGTCTGGCGGCGAAGCTTTGACGTCCCGCCCCCGCCACTCGCGGCCGACGACCCGCGCCACCCCCGCTTCGACGAGCGTTACCGTGGCGTCGATCCCGCGAGCCTGCCGGCGACCGAGTCGCTGAAGGACACGCTGGCGCGTGTCGAGCCCTGGTGGCGCGAGCGCCTCGCGCCAGCGCTCGGCGACGGTCGCGACGTGCTGGTCGTCGCGCACGGCAACAGCCTGCGCGCGCTCGTCAAGATGCTGGACGGCATGAGCGATGCCGCGATCGTCGAGTTCAACATCCCGACGGGCGTGCCGATCCTGTACGAGCTCGACGGGAGCCTGAAGCCGGCGTCGCCGCGGCGCTTCCTCGGCGACGCCGACGAGATCGAGGCGGCCGCCCGCGCCGTCGCGGCGCAAGCGGAGAAGCGTTGAAGGGGACGCGCCCCTTCATATTCCAGTAGAGCGCTGCGCGCGAATATGAAGGGGCGCGTCCCCTTCAAGGTCATTCCTCCGGCGCGATCTCGACCTCGAGGCCGCCGAGCGCAGCTTCGAACGGGATCTGGCAGGAGAGGCGCGAGCCGCGCGGCCGGTAGCTCTCGAGCTCCTGCAGGATCTCCTTCTCGTCGCCCTGCATGGCCGGCAGGCGATCGAGGAATTCCTCCGCTACGTACACGTGGCAGGTCGCGCAGGAGCACATGCCGCCGCAGATCGCCGCGACGCCGTACTCGAGCTCGCGCAGCGTCTCCATGAGGCTCGCGCCCTCGCGCGCGTTCACGCGATGCACGCCGCCGTCGCGGTCGGTTACGGAGATCTCGGCCATGGGTCGCGCATCTTGCGCGAAGCGCGGCAGGCTCTGCAACCGCTCAGGGTGCCAGGCGCGCCGCGAGCGCGGCCTGCTCGGCGCGGTCGATCTCGAACCCTTCGAGCGACGCGGCCGCGTTCCAGCCGTACCACAGGCAGTCGAAGATCCAGGCGAGCGCGTCGATGCGCTTGCGCATCGCGTCGCCAGCCGCCCCGTACCCTTGGAGCAGCGCATCGACGGCGTCGTCGTCGAGCGTGTGATAGCCGATGCAGGCTGCGAGGTCCGCCGCCGGGTCGCCGGGACCGGCGTACTCCCAGTCGACGGCCAGGAACCGCTCGTTGTGTTCGATGAGGTTGCGCCGATGCAGGTCGTGGTGGCAGGCCGCAAGACGCTCCGGCGCCGGGAGCCGCGCACGGCGCAAATCGAGCTCGGCGAGAAGCGCGGCCGCCTCCGGGTCGGCATCGTCGCGTGCAAGCCGCTCGATGTAGAGCGTGGCGCGCGCGCCGAAGTCGACGGCCGGCAGCTTCGGCAGCGGCGCGAGCGAATGCAGCCGCGCGATCCAGGCGCCGAGGCGGCGCAGCAGGTGCGGATCGCGCATCTCCCCGGCTTCCGGCATGCGGCCCCGCGCGTGGCGCGCGACGATGAATCCGCGCGTGGCGTCCGCGAACACGATGGGCGGTGCGAGGCCGGCAGCTGCCGCGAGCGACTGCATCGCAATCTCGGACTCGGCGCGCGCGCCGAGGCACGCCACGCCGTCGCCCGCGAGCTTCAGCACGAAATCGTGGTTCGCGTCGCGCAGTCGCACGCTCCGGTTCGCGACGCCGCCTTCGAGCGGCGCAACTTCCGGCCGCTCGAGGCCGAGCGCATCGATGGCCGCCGTGACTGCGGATGCGAGGCGAGCCTGCGCGCTTCCGCTCATGCGGGGGCGATACCCCGGCGCCAGCTGCGCCACCCGGCGACGGCCAGCAGCGAATAAGCGAGATAGAGCGCGGCGGTCATGGCGAGACCCTGCGTCGCGAAAAGCGCGGCGAGCCCCGCGTCGATCGCGATCCACCAGAGCCAGTTGTCGATGACGCGGCGCGCGAGCAGCCAGGTCGCGAGCAGGCTCGCCCAGGTGCCGATCGAGTCCGCGACCGGGGCGGTGGCGAGCGCATAGCGCGCCACGATCGGCGCGCTCGCTGCGGACGCGAGCCCGACGGCGCCGAGCGCGACGAGGTGATGGCGGATCGGCCAGCGGCGAGCCGGTGCCGCCGCAGGCTCCGGCCGCCAGGCGTACCAGCCGTACGCCGACAGCGCGACGTAGACCAGTTGCAATGCGGCCTGCATCGGCAATCCCGCGCGATAGAAGACCGCTGCGTAGATCGCGGTGCTGATGCCGCCCGCGATCCAGCAGGCGCGGTGCCCGCGGATCGCGAGGAGGATATAGGCGGCGCCGAAGGCGGCCGCGGCGAGCTCAGCCGGCGCCACCCAGCACCTTCATCACGAGCACGGCGCGGTGGCGCTCCGCGAGGCTCGCGCGTATCTCGGCGCGCAGCGCGTCGAACACAAGCTCGTAGTCGCCGCTCACTTGCGTGCTCATCGAGTTCGTGACGACGGACAGGCCGGCGTGCGCCTTCAGGCGCTCGATGAAGTCGAGGATGGGCGGGATGAATTCCCCCGTCAGGGGGTACAGGCTCATTTCGACCGCGACATGCATGGCATCACCTTAGAACGAATAGCGGATCGTCACGCCCGCCTCGCGCGGGTCGCCCCAGCGCAGGTAGAGCTTCGTGGGGAAGTCGGGCGGCTCGTTCTCGAAATAGAAGCCGCGCACCGGATAGCGCTCGTCGAATGCATTGTGCACCCAGGCCTCGGCCGACCATCGCTCTGCTTCGTAACCGGCGCGGAGGTTGGCGAGGAAGCGCGAATCCGCGCGCTGCGCGTGGCTGGTGTCGAAGTAGAAGCCCGCCTCGCCCGAGAGGTCGGCACGCACCATCCAGCCGGCCGGATGCCGCCAGGTCGCAGCGAGCGACGCTTTCCACTCCGGCGCATGGGCGAATGCGCGGCCCTCGAGGTCGTAGCCGCCGAAGCGGTAGCCGTGGTACTCCGAGTCCATCCAGTGCAGTGCGGCCTCGAGCGTCACGCGCTCGCCCGCCACGAGAGCGCCGGAAGCTTCGGCACCCCAGGCCTCGCCGCTGTCGGCATTCTCGGTCAGGAAGATAAAAGTCAGCGGGTCCTCGGGGTCGAGCTGCAGCGAGGCTGCGACCTGCGGGTGTTCGCGGCGCATGTAATAAACGTTGAAGTCCGCCTGGCGGCGGCCCGCCGCCTGGCGCCCCTTCCAACCCGTCTCGACCGACCACAGGTATTCATCTTCGAATTGCTGGCTCTCGGTGGGCACGCTCGTGCCAATGTTGAAGCCGCCGGCGCGGTAGCCGCGCGCGAGCGAGGCCCAGAGGCTCTGCGACTCGCCCAGCCTGTGCGTGAGCGAGAGCTCTCCGCCCCACAAGCGGTCGCGCGGGCCGAAGCCGACGGCATCGCTGTCCGCATAATGGGCGTCGCGCTGCTCCGCACGCAGTCCCGCCGTGAGCGTCGTGTCCGGGGTCAGCGGCCAATCCGTCTCGCCGTAGAGCGCGGCGCTCGTCGCGCGATACCGGCTGTCGAACAGGCGCACGAAGGAATCGTCGAGGTAAAGCCCGTCGTCGCGGATACGGTTGTCCTCCTCGAGCTGCTGGACGTACGCGCCGGCGATCCAGGAGAGCCGCTCGTCGCCTGCGCCGGAGAGGCGAATGTCCTGGCTCCAGGTGCGACGGGTGCGACGGGTGTCGGAGAAGAAATCGTAGGGCCCCGCCGCAGCCCAGTCGCGCTCGTTGCCCCAGTCGCCGTCGAAGCTCGCGACGATGTCCGATTCCGCCCAGGTCGTGATCGAGCGCCAATCGACCCTGCCCCCCGCGCTGCCGTGCAGATCGAGCGAAGCGCCGTCGGATCGCTGGGAGTCCTTTCCCGGGCGGTCGGAGCGCGTGACGAAGCTGTTGTCGATCGCGAAAGCGTCGTAGCCGTTGTCGAAGTCGGCGTGCAGCAGCGCGAGGTCGGCGGCCCAGCCGCCGCCGGACAGCCGCGCTTTGAGCCGCGCCGTCGTCTCGTCGCGCCCGTTCGTGTCGTCGCGGCCGAGGTAGGCGTTGTGCCGGAATCCGTCGCTGACAGCCCGCTCGAGCACGGCGCGCCAGGCACCTTCGGTCGTGCCGCCGGTCCTGAGGCCGCCGCCGGCGGCGACGCCCGCGGACCGCAGGCCGTCGCCGCCGGCGGTAACCTCCGTGTCGAGCTCGGGCACGGGCTCGGGATCGCGCGTCTTCACCTTGATGAGTCCGCCGAGCGCGTTCGCGCCGTAGCGCGTGCCCTGCGGCCCGCGCAGCACCTCGACCTGTTCGACGTCGAAGGTCGACGCGATCATGCCGATGCCGCTGAAGTCGATCTCGTCGACGAGGAAGCCGACGGACGGGTTCGGCGCGCCCTGGTACTGCTCGAGTTCGCCGATGCCGCGCAGCTGGAAGTAGCGCGGCCGCGAACTCGCCCCGGCCCAGGAGAGCGAGGGCAATTGCGGCAGGAGCTCCTCGAGATGCACGACAGAGGCCTCGCGGACATCCTCGCGCGCGAGCACGGACACGCCGCCGGGCCGGCGATCCGCGGGCAGCGGCCGGAGCGCCGCGGTGACGACGACGGGCTCGAGGCGCGCAGGCGCGTCAGCGGGCGCGGCCGCGAGCGCCGGCGCGGCCAGCGAGGCGAAAATCGGCAGCAACGGAGTCTTCACGCCTGCTCCCTACGCCGGTCCTAACCGGATCAGGTTCAACGGGTTCGCCGGGCAAACCGGCATCTCAGGTCTCTTCGAGACCACCCCAAGGCAGTGCAAATACTAGCGTTGCGCCCCGAACGGGGCAATGTCAGCGCGTGAACTTCGGCGGGCGTCGCCCGCGGACGGCGTCGAGGCCCTCGCGCGCGTCGGCAAGGCGGAAGCCGAGAAATTCCAGCGCGAGCGACGCGTCGAACGCGGGCCCCGCAACCCGCAGCCAGTTGCGGAGCGCGTGCTTCGTGAAGGCAAGCGCACTCGGGCTGCCGGCCGCGAGCTTCATCGCCACCTCGAGCGCGCGCTCGCGCACGAGCGCGTCGTCGACGCAGAGCGAGACGAGGCCGATGCGCTCCGCCTCCTCGCCGGAGAGCGGCTCGTTGGTCAGGAGGTAGTAGCGCGCCTTGGCGAGGCCGCAGAGCAGCGGCCAGATGATCACGGAGTGGTCGCCCGCCGCGACGCCGAGCCGCGTGTGCCCATCGAGAATCTTCGCGCCCTTCCCGGCAACCGAGACGTCGGCGAGGAGCGCAACCGCGAGCCCCGCGCCGACCGCCGTGCCGCGGATGGCCGACACCACGGGCTTGCCGCAATCGACGAGGTTGTAGACGAGGTCGCTGGCCTCGCGCCAGACGCGGAGCAGCGTCGCCTCGTCTGCGATCATGCGCTCGATCATCGCGAAGTCGCCGCCCGAGGAGAAATGCTCGCCCGCACCGCGCACGAGGACCGCGCGCACGCCGGGCTCGGCGTCGAGCGCGCGCCAGACATTCGCGAGATCGCGGTGCATCGCCTCGGTCGCGGAATTCTGGCGGCCCTCGTTTGCGATCACGAGCTCGAGCACGCCGTCCGCGGCCTCCTCGAACCCGAGGCTGGGGAACCGGGTGCGCAGCGCTTCGAAGGCGAAGGCCATGGCGTCAGCCGCCTGCCGCGTCCGGCACGGCGTCGACGCTCACCATGGTGAGCACGTGATAGGC
>Ga0111539_10000698_pt1 | contig 43469 bp, 31 predicted proteins | sample RhiMethybrSRZTD1_FD_79667 | JGI IMG/M metagenome (GOLD analysis project Ga0111539, IMG submission 79667) | Populus rhizosphere microbial communities from Tennessee, USA - Rhizosphere MetaG P. TD hybrid SRZTD1 (version 2) (version 2) | ecosystem: Host-associated > Plants > Roots > Rhizosphere >... | reverse complement strand
TAGGTTCTCGTTCAGTGAAATCGTCCAAGGCCCAGGGATCGAGATCCCTGGGCCTTGTTGTTGATGGCAGATGGGCCAGCAGTTTGCGTGACTGAGATGAGCGACAGACTTGCACCCAGGCAGAACGGGTATGTGCGCGATGCACGCCGGCGGCGAGTGCCGGCCGTGACCCTTCGCGCGCTGGCCGCCGATGACGATCAACGCGATCAGCGCCGTCGTAAGGTGGTGAAACTCATCAGGGCCAGGACGCGCCAGGCCATGTGGCAGGCCCTGTCTGCCAACGCGGTGACGTTCATCGTCGCCGCCTACCTGATAGGAAAATGGGAAGACCGCCTGATCGGCAGGCACGCGTTCCAAGGACCTTGGCGTGCGGTCGCGATTCTGGGCATTCTTACGTTGATCGGCACCATCGCATGGTGGTCCGTCTCACGCGCGACGTGGTGGCGACGCGCGCGCCTGGCGGTCGAGGCGGGTTTCTGCGGCTCGTGCGGCTACGACCTCTCCGGCCTGCATCCGCAGCAGGACGGCCTTCAGGTCTGTCCCGAATGCGGCAGCGCGTGGCGGCCGCCGCCATCGGACCAAGTCACCTGCTGAGTGAGCGCCGGCACTCCTCCCATCTTCACTATGCCGCTCGCTTCCGTCTTGGCCGATCATGGGCTATTCTGATGCAATCGTTCGCATGGCCTCGCCCGGGCCGTGCACCAGGCTCCAGCCAAGGATTCACATCAGATGCCCATCGCCGGATCGATTCGCCCGTCGCGCGCTTGTCGCACGCTTTCGCTCGCATTCTTCTCAGTCACGGTTTCAGGACTGCTGACAGGCGGGGCGGCGGCGCAATGGGCCGCGTTCGTCAACGACTCGGGGATGCGCATGCCCACCGGTGCTGGGCAGAACACGGCGTCCCTGACCACCGCGGACCCGGAAGAAAAGGACTTCGCATGGGGCGATCTGGACAACGACGGCGATATCGACCTCGTGTGTGTCCGTAAGACGCCCTTCACCTTTGCCGGCGGTCGGCGCAACGTGCTGTACGTGAACGAAGGGGGCGTGCTGATCGATCGCGCCTCGACCAAGGCCAACACGTCGATCAACGTTCCGCCGTCGGAGATCGCCGCTGCCAACGCGATGTCGCCGGCGATTCCCGGCTGGCTCGGTTCCTCACAGGGATTCCTCGATCCCACCAATGATCGCGATGTCGTCGTGGCAGACGTCGACAACGACGGCTGGCTGGATGTCGTGACCGCGACCACCATCAGCGACGTCGACAACAGTTCGGCTCCTTACTTCCTGCCGCGCTTCCTCGGCCATCCGCGCGTGTACATCAACCGCGGCGAGATCGGCGGCGTCTGGCAGGGGCTGCAATACGACTACAGCCGTTTCCCGCAGCTCGTGAGCAAGTCCGGCACGCCATGGCATCCGCGTTTCTGCTCTGTGGGCGTCGGGGACGTCACCGGCGACGGATATCCCGACCTGTACTTCGGCGATTACGACACCGCTGAAGTCGGCCCCAGCGAGCCGGCCGGCACCGACATGGATAACAAGCTTCTGATCAACAGGGGCGCGATCGATCCCGGCGCATTTGTCGACGAGAGCGTGCTGCGCATGGGCGGCATCTTCAACTATCCCGATTCCGGCGCGGGCAACTATCTCGTTGCGGCGTTCGGTGCTGCCAGCGTCATCGCCGATATGAACGGCGACGGCGTCAACGATGTCGTCAAGCAGACCGGTCTCAACCCGCCCCAGCACGTCGCGGTGATCTACAACAACAATCCGCCGACCATTCCTCCGCTGCCCAACTACCAGTTCAACCAATACAGGATCGTCACCGCCCAGTCGCCCTACTTCGTCTCCACGGGCGACCTCAACAACGATGGCCGGCTGGACCTCGTCATTACCGACGACAACGCCGATCACTATCACCTTAATCAGGGCAACGCAGGTGACGGCACGGCCAATTTCTCCAGCGCCGTGTTCGCCTTCCAATCCGGAGGCGATGACGGCTTCGGCAGCCAGTCCGCCGTTGTCGATCTGAACAACGATGGCTTCCGCGACGTCGTGATCTCCGACGTGGACGTGGACGGTTTCGGCTGCAGCCGCCGCATGCATATCTACCGGAACTTGGGCGACGTGCCGAACGTCACGCTCCGGGAGGATTCACCCTCCATCATCCCGACGGGCATGCTCACGGGAACGCACAACGTGGCGCCGATCGATCTCAACGGCGACGGCTGGAACGACCTGGTCATCGGCCGCTGCAGCTCCACCGAGGTGTGGATGAACCTGGGCATCAAGATCACCGCCACGCCGCCCACGTATGTCAACCCGTCGACCGGCACAGCGCTGACAGCGCAGATCACCAAGAGCCCGGCGGCGAGCATCGTTGCCGGTAGCGCGCGGCTGTATGTCAGCGTCAACGGCGCGGCCTTCGCACCCATCACGTTGACCCCGCTTGGCGGCGACCAATACAGCGCCACGCTTCCCGCGGGCCCGTGCGGCGATACCCTGCGCTACTACGTGAGCGTGCAGGCAACCCTTGGCGGCGCCATCGGCACGTACACCTTGCCACAGGGCGCCCCCACGGCGGTCTACTCCTCCATACGCGCGACGGGACAGACAACCGTGCTCGATGAAGCCTTCGAAGGCAGCGTCGCAACGTGGAGCGTCGTCAACGATCCGGGCTATGTCAGCGGGGCTTGGGAGGCGGTCGATCCCATCGGCACGATCAACTCCGGCGCCCAGGCCGCGCCGGAAGATGACAACACCCCCTCACCGGGCGTCAAAGCCTTCGTCACGCAGAACGGCGTGGTCGGCGGCGCAGCGGGCAACTCGGACATCGACGGCGGTCCCACACATCTGACATCGCCAACGCTCGACGCCACCACAGGGCAGAACCTCATCTCCTACGCATACTGGTTCTATACCTCGCAAACGTCGCCTGGCGACACGCTGACGGTGGCCGTTTCGAACAACAACGGCAGCACATGGACGACCGCCCGCACCTATTCCAACACCAGCGGCGGCTGGGTGCGCGACTCGTTCAGGATCTCCGATTTCGTGGCGCAGACCAACCAGGTTCGCGTGCGGTTCTCCGCAGTGGACGCCGGAACTGGGACCATCGCCGAAGCCGGCGTGGATGATTTCCGGATTGAACGCATCCTCTGCGCGCCGCCCTGCCCAGCCGATATCAACGGCAGCAGTTCCGTCGACGTCAACGATCTGCTGACCGTCATCACCACATGGGGTACGTGCCCTGGCTGCCCGCCCACTCACTGCGCGGGCGACATCGCACCCGCGCCCGCTGGCGACTGCCAGATCGACGTCAACGACCTGCTGCTGGTGATCACCACCTGGGGTGCCTGCCCCGGCTGAGACCTGCGCCTGAGCAGTCGAAAGACGGATTACGGGACTTTCCTCGCGACATTTGCCATCGAAGTCCCGATGGATAGTCCGCGCGAATGAATGGCGCGGCTACGATGTTGTCCTGCTGATGCTGCTGCTCGCTACACGAGTCCTGCTGGCCGTGCTGCTGACGATGTCATCGCCGGCGTGGTGCGCGTGCGCGTTCGCGGCGGAATGGACGCCTGCCGCATCGGGCTTCGACGGCTGCGGCGATTCGTGCTGTCCGCCTGCAGAGGTCCGGGCCACTGGCGATGACCTCTCCAATCAGGGCGACCGTTATCCGGATCAAGGCCTGCCTTGCCGCGATCAATCCGACTGCTCGTGCTGCGACGCTGCGTCGGCATTGACTGCCCCTCTCATGAAGGAGGCCGGCGTGCCGAAGGCGTTGCTGCGGGCTGACCTGGCGCCGATGCCGGCTGTCCTGACGTGGTCGTACGCGACGGCGCAACAAGGTACGCCAAGGCGGGGGCTCGAATCGCGCGGCGCTCCGCCGCCGCTTACTGCGGCCGCGCCGCTGCTGCTGCGCGGCTGCCTGCTGCTGACCTGAAATCCACCTGAAGAATCGCGGGGCCAGTGCGATGCTGCGCGATCGTCTCGCCGTATCACACCCCCGCCCGTTGCGCTGCCCGTAGCGCATCACTCGGATTTCATTCATTGAACGCTCGTTCTGGAGCAATCAGACATGAAGAACGCTGTCATCATCATCGTGCTGGCCCTGCTCGGCGCCGGCGGAGCGTACGGTTATCTCAAGTGGAGTGAGTCGCAGAAGCAGAATGCCGCCGCCCCGGCCAAGCCCGTAGGCCAGCAGCATTCGGCGGACGACGGCCACGATCATTCCGGCGAAATCGAGCAGGAGCATGCGGATGTCGGAGCCGCGGGAGGCGCCGCGAACGCCGTGCTGTGCGCCAAGCATCGCATTCCCGAGAGCGCTGATGCGTTCTGCCATCCGGAACTGATTGAGAAGCTCGGCCACTGCAAGGAGCACGATGTGGCGGAGGCCTTCTGCACGCGCTGCAGTCCATCGCTTATTCCAGCCTTTAAGGCCGAGAACGACTGGTGTGCTGAACACGGCGTGCCGGAATCGCAGTGCACACAGTGCAAGGGTGGCTGATCTCCGGATCACCACTCCGCCCTTCAAGGTTCAGAGTTCGACAGGAGCGCTGGTATGAAGACTTCAACGACCCTTGTCATTGGAACAGCGGCCATGTTCTGTGCGGTGGCCGCGGTCGTCGCCGCGGATCGCCTGGGATGGCTGCGTTCGAATGGCTCTTCGGTATCGCCTGCAGACAGCGCCCTGGCGCCGGCGCCGTCACCGTTTTCGATCAAGCCGCGCGCCGATGCAGGTGAGGCGCGCATTGTGCCGGCATCAAGTGTCCGTGAGATCGCCTTGCTGCCACGAGCCCAGCGCGAGCCGTCGCAGACGTGCAGCAACTCACAGAAGACGGTGGTGTTCGACGACGCCTCCGTCGCGGCCGCCGCCGGCATCCGCTGGCGACCGATCGTGACCTCGCCCGTCACGCACATCATCCACAGCAACGTGGAGATCGATTTCGACGGCAACCGGCTGGCGCACGTCTCCTCGCGCGCTGGCGGCGTGGTGCAGGAAGTGCTCAGGCAATCGGGCGATGCGGTCAATGCCGGCGAGGCACTTGCGCTGATCGACTCCAGCGAACTGGGCGGGGCCAAGGCAGCGCTGCTGCAGGCCGGCTCGCTCGTCCGCCTGTGGACACAGAATCTCGAGCAACTCAAATCCGTCACCGGCGGAGCGGTCACGCAGCAGGAACTGATGGAAGCCGAGACCAATCTCGCCGAAGCACAGATCGACATCGCCAGCGCGACGCAGCGCCTGCGCAATCTCGGCCTCGACGCCCAGGCCGTGCAGCGCGTCGCCGACGACAAGGACACGTCGTCCACGCTGCCGGTTCGCGCCCCGTTCGATGGCATCGTCATTGAGCGGCATGCCGTGCAAGGCGAAGTGATCGATACGCAAGCGTCGCTGTTCGCCATCGCCGATACGTCGTCGATGTGGGCGATTCTCGATGTGCGCGAATCCGATATTCGTAACGTGAAGGTCGGCCAGCGCGTACAGGTGAGCCTGTCAGCCGCGCCGGATGTGACGCACGACGGCGTGATCGAGTGGATCTCGGCCGCGGTGGATGAGACCACGCGCACCCTCAAGGCCCGCGCGCGGCTGGACAACTCGGCCGCCGGCGCCGACGGATCGCTGCGAGCCCACATGTTCGGCCGGGCCCAGATCATCGCCGCCGATCAGCAGTCGCATCTGATTGTGCCGCACGACGCCGTGCAGTGGGATGGTTGCTGCAACCTCGTCTTTGTGCGCCAGACCGATTCCATCTTCCAGCCGTTCAAGGTGCGGCTGGGCGCGGACCTTGGCGAGCAGTACGTCGTGCTCGACGGCCTGCGCGAAGGCGATGAGATCGTCACCGACGGCGGCTTCCTGCTCAAGACGCAACTGCTGAAGGATTCCATCGGCGCCGGCTGCTGCGAAGCGGAGGGAATCAAGAAGGATTGATACGCGCGCGGTGTGAACCACGCACGAGCCGCCGACTCAGCATGCTCGAACGCATCATCTCCATCTCGATCGAACACCGCTGGGTGGTGGTGCTGATCTCGCTGCTGGTCGCGGCCCTGGGTGTGAACTCGGCGCGGCGGCTGGACATCGACGCGTTTCCCGATACCACGCCTGTATTGGTCCAGGTCAACGCAACCGCTCCTGCTCTTGGTGCGCTCGAAACCGAGCAGCAGGTCACGCTGCCGCTGGAGCAGGCCATCGCCGGCCTGCCGGCGCTCACAGAAGTGCGCTCGATCTCCAAGTTCGGTCTCTCGCAGGTCACCGCCATCTTCGAGGACGGCACGAATATCCACCTCGCGCGGCAACTGGTCAGCGAACGCCTGAGTGCGGTGGAACTGCCCGATGGCATCGGCAAGCCGGAACTGGGCCCGATCTCCACCGGCCTGGGCGAGATCTTCCACTACATCGTGCACAGCCCTGATGGCAGCCGCTCGCTCGAGGAACTGACCACCATTCATGACTGGATGATCGCGCCCAAACTCCTCTCGGTGCGCGGCGTGGCGGAAGTGAACACCTGGGGCGGACGCGTGCGGCAGTACCAGGTGCTGGTCGATCCCGACCGCCTAATTCAGCGCGGCAAGACGATGGACGAGATCATCGAGGCCCTGCATCGAAACAACATGAACGACGGCGGCGGTTCGCTGACGTCCGGCGGCGAACAGCAGATCGTGCAGGGCATCGCGCTCACCGCGAGCGTGCAGGAGATCGCCGACATCGTCATTGCGGCGCACGAAGGCACGCCCATTCGTGTCCGCGATGTGGGCGAAGTGACCATCGGCCACGAGATTCGCCGCGGGGCCGCCACCTTCGCCGGCGCGGGCGAGGCGGTGCTCGGCCTTGGTTTCATGCTGACCGGCGAGAACAGCCACGATGTCGCGGTGCGGCTGGCTCGGCGGCTCGAGGAACTCAAGCCCGGCCTGCCCCAAGGCGTCGAGGCGCGCATCGTGTATCAGCGCACCGAATTGGTCGATCAGGTGATCCACACCGTCAAAGAGAATCTTGGGCTGGGCGCCATTCTCGTCATTGCCGTGCTGTTCGCGTTCCTCGGCAACCTGCGCGCGGGGCTGATCGTCGCGATGGCGATCCCGCTGTCGATGCTGTTCGCCGCCAACATGATGCTGGCCAACGGCATCGCGGCGAGCCTGATGAGCCTGGGCGCGATCGACTTTGGCCTGGTCGTCGATTCCAGCGTGATCATGGTCGAGAACAGCGTGCGCCGCCTGGGTGATGGGGATGACAAACGCAGCCGGCTCGAGATCGTGCGCGACGCCGCGCTCGAAGTACGGCGGCCGACGATGTTCGGCGAACTGATCATCATGGTCGTCTACCTGCCGATCCTCACGCTCGAAGGCATCGAGGGCAAACTCTTCAAGCCGATGGCCCTGACGGTCGTCTTCGCGCTGCTGGGCTCGCTGGTGCTGTCGCTGACGCTCATGCCTGCGCTGGCGGCGATTATGTTGCCGCACCGAGCCGCCGGCCACGAACGCGAGAACGTCCTCGTGCGCATCGCGCAATGGATCTACGCGCCGATCGTGCGCTTCGCCATTCGCGCGCGCCAGGCCGTCATCGTCTTCGCGATCGTGCTTCTGGCCGTCGGCGCGCTGGCGGCGTCGCGCCTCGGGGCCGAGTTCATCCCGCGGCTTTCCGAAGGCGCGCTCAGTTTCAATCTTGTCCGTCTCGCGGGTGTTTCGCTCGATGAATCGGTGCGTTACGGCGACGACCTTGAACGCCTGCTGCTCAGCGAGTTCCCCGACGAGATTCGCGACATCTGGACGCGCGTGGGCTCAGCCGCCGTCGCCACCGATCCCATGGGCATCGAGCTTTCCGACATGTTCGTCATGCTGCATCCGCGCGATCAATGGAAGCGCGCGACGACGCAGGACCAACTCGCCGAGGCCATGAGCGCCACGCTCAATCGCATGCCCGGCATGCGCGTCGTGGGCAGCCAGCCCATCGAGATGCGCATCAACGAAATGATCGCCGGCATCCGCGCTGACCTGGGCGTGAAGATCTTCGGCGATGATCCGGAGGTCCTGCGAGCCCAGGCTCAGCTGGTCGTCACGATTCTCGAATCGATTCCCGGCGCGGCCGACGTGGCGGCCGAGCAAGTCACCGGCCAGCCCATGCTCGAAGTCGTGGTGGATCAGGATGCGATCGCGCGGCACGGCATTCCCGCGGAAACGGTCATGCAGATGGTCGAAGCGATCGGCGGAATCCCCGCGGGCGAAATCCGCGAAGGGCAGCGCCGCTTCGGCCTCGCGATCAGGCTTGATGAAGCCCATCGCCGCAGCCCCACCGCCATCGCCGACATCACCGTGCCCACGCCTTCGGGCGGGCGACTGCCGCTTTCGACACTGGCGCAGATTCGGGAAGTCGAAGGGCCTTCGACGATCACGCGCGAATGGCAGCAGCGGCGCATCGTCGTGCAGTGCAACGTCACCGGACGCGATCTCGGTTCGTTTGTCGCCGAAGCCCAGGGCCGCATCGCCGCCGACCTCGCGTTGCCTGCCGGCTATTTCGTGATGTACGGCGGCCAATACGAGCACCTGCAGCAGGCCAATGCACGATTGCTGTTCATCGTACCGGTCGCGCTGGCCTTGATCATGATCCTGCTGTATCTGAGCCTGCATTCGATGCGCGACGCGTTGATCGTGTTCACCGGCGCGCCGTTCGCGGCGTTGGGCGGCATCGCGGTCCTCATGCTGCGCGGCATGCCGTTCACCATCGCCGCCGGCATCGGCTTCATCGCCGTCAGCGGCGTGGCCATGCTCAACGGTCTGGTGCTGGTGGCGACGTTCAACCAGTTGCGCGAACGCGGCCTGGGCCTGGAGGAGGCGATCGACCAGACGCGACTGCTGCGCCTGCGGCCGATTCTCATGACAGCGCTTGTCGCGGCCCTGGGTTTCGTGCCGATGGCGCTCAACACGCACGTTGGCGCCGAGGTGCAGCGCCCGCTCGCGAGCGTCGTCATCGGCGGCATGATCACCAATACTGTGCTGACGCTTGTGGTAATGCCGGCACTGCTTGCGACATTCAGGCGCGAACGCACGAGCGAGCCTGCATGACCTGCAGTCGCACCTCCCGGGTTCGATTCGCCGCCGCAAGCTTGCCTAGTTTCTCGAATCGCCCGGCAATGGCGCAGTGGATCGACCCGGCGGGCATACTTCCGCTTGTTCATATCGCGAAAGCGCGGTAAGTTCTGGTTTCTGCGGCAATTACCGCCGCACGACAGGCTGGCGTGCGGCGGGAACGTGGGGTGATCGTGGCGGAGGGCGATGTCGCGGAGTTCGTTCAATTTGGCCCATTGGTCTTCCCTGGAGAGGATTCTTTTCGTGCAGAGATTCACCCGACTGTTCATGACGTCGGCCGCTATCGCTGCGGCCTCAATCTGCTTGAGCGTTTCCCCGTCGCTGGCCCGCACGGGCATGGACGACATTCCGCTGCCAGCGGTGCTCACGCACCCCCTGCAGCCCCAGCAATTGGTTCAGATGGTCGATGTGCCATCGGTCAACATCGACGCGGTTCTGAAGGAAGACTTGGCCGCAGAGGCCGAAGGTCAGCCACCGCGTTACGCGATTCCTAACGCGGTCAAGCTGACGACGCGCGACGCCGGCACGTGGGAGCCGCTGGATGACTTCAACAGCGTGTGGCGCCTGCGCGTGCACTCGCGCGGCGCGATCTCGCTGAATTTCGGCTTCACCGAATACCAGATGCCCGAGGGCGGGCGGCTGTACATCTATTCCTCCGACATGCGGATGGTGATTCGCGCCTTCACCGCCGCCGACAACGCCCCGCACGGCGAATTGTGGACGCCACCGGTGGTGGGCGAGGAGGCGGTGATCGAGGTCGTCGTGCCCAACGAGGCGCGGCGCGAACTGAAACTCACCCTCGGCTCCATCAACGTCGGCTATCGCGAGTTCGCCATTCCATCGCAGTTCAAGAGCGACGACGGCGGTCTCGCCTCAGGTTCATGCAATATCGACGTCGTATGCCCCGAGGGGATTCCCTGGCAGGATGAGATCAAGGCCGTGGGTGTGATCTCGACCGGCGGCAGCACCTTCTGTACCGGTTTCATGGTCAACAACACGGCACAGGATCGCAAGCCGTATTTCATGACCGCCAATCACTGCGGTGTCAATTCCGGCAATGCGGCATCACTCGTGGTGTTCTGGAACTACGAGAACTCGACGTGCCGCCCGATCGGCTCGCCCGCCAGCGGCGGCCCGGGCGACGGCAACCTGAACACGTTCCAGACCGGCTCGTTCTTCCGCGCCGCCTACGCACCGTCTGACTTCACGCTTGTCGAACTGGACGAGAATCCGAACTCGGCGTGGGGAGTGACCTTTGCGGGCTGGGATCGCACTCCCGGCGATTACAACCCGCCGAACGGCGCGGGCATTCACCATCCCAACACCGATGAAAAGCGGATCAGCTTCTGGGGCGGTCCGACAGCCCAGCATCCCAGCCACAACTCTTCATGGGGATGCTCGCCGTGGCCCGGTACCGGCTCGGACAACACCCACATCAAGGTCTACTGGACGCCCGGTCTGGGCGTGACCGAACCCGGATCATCGGGCTCGCCGCTGTTTGACAACAATCACCACGTGATCGGCCAGTTGCACGGTGGCGCCTCGGCTTGCGGGCAAACGGGCGAGAACCTGTCGGACTGCTACGGCCGATTCTCCGTTTCCTGGACTGGCGGCGGAACCAGCGCGACGCGCTTGAGCAACTGGCTGGATACCGGCAATACCGGCGCCACGACGCTCAACACGATGGGCCGCGGGCTTTCGCTCACTCCGAGCGGGCCCGTGACACACGTGGGCGTCGTCGGTGGACCGTTTGTGCCGGCTTCAACGAACTACACGCTCTCCAATACCACAAGCCTCCCGGCCAACTACTCCATCAGCATCGTCGCCGGCGGAACCGCGCCGATCACGCTCAACGGTGGCGCCGGGCCGCTTTCAGGCTCGATCTCGGCCAGCAGTTCCTTCAACTTCACAGTCGCACCGGCGGCATCGGCCACGTCGCTGGCGGCGGGCATCTACTCCACAAGTGTGCTCGTTCAGGACACGACCAACAACCTGTCTTACACGCAGGTCCACACCATCGAGGTCGGTCAGATCGGCTACACCACGACGCCTGCCAACGGATTGACCTCTGGCGGGCCCGTCGGCGGACCGTTCTCGGGGACGCAGGTGTATGCACTGACCAGCACGCGGCCCACGCCCGTCACCGTCGTCGTCACGGCCAGCGCACCGTGGATTTCGATCAACGGCGGATCTGGTCCGGTGAACATCAACCTGCCGACGACCGGCTCGACGGGGAACGTCACCATCGGTTACTCCGCCGCCGCCAACAGTCTGCCTGCAGGCATCGTCAATGGGTCCGTTACCTTCAACGCCCAGTCCGGCGGGACCGGCAGCAACACAACCCGGCCGGTGACCCTCGACGTCGGCCGCTACACCTACGCCTACACCGGCCCGCCGCTGCCGATCACTGATTTCAACACAACCACCAGCACGCTCACCGTGACCGACAACTACTGCGTGGGTGATGTGGATCTGCCGATCGACATCACACATACGTACATCGGCGACTTGGTTATCGAGATCAGGAGTCCGGCGGGGACGGTCGTGCGACTGCACAATCGCACGGGTGGCGGCACGGACAACCTTGTCACCACCTACGACGACGAGCCGGGTACCGGCGTCACGGCGCCTGACGGCCCGGGCACGCTGAGCCTGTTCGACGGCGAGAACGTGCAGGGGGTCTGGACGCTCACGGTCGCCGATCAGGCCGGAGCCGATGTCGGCACGCTCAACGCGTGGTCGCTGAAGATCGCATCGCAGTCCAATTGCCAGCAGCGTGTCGTGGTGCACGATTTCCCGATGAATACCGATCCGGGCTGGACGCCGCAGGGCCAGTGGGCTTTCGGCGTGCCAGCGGGCGTGGGCGTCGGCGGCCATCCGCCCGACCCGTCATCGGGCGCGACTGGAACCAACGTCTATGGCTTCAATCTGAACGGCGAGTACACCAATCTCATGCCGGTGTATTACCTGACCACCACCGCGCTCAACATGAGCGGCAAGACCGGTTCGCAACTTAAGTTCAAGCGCTGGCTGGGCATCGAGAGCTCGGCCTACGACCACGCCAGCGTACAGGTGTCGAACAACGGCACGACGTGGACCACAGTGTGGAATCACGTCGGCGGCACGTTCAACGACGCGGCATGGGTTCAACAGACCATCGACATCAGCGCCGTCGCCGACAATCAGGCCACCGTGTTCATCCGCTGGGGCATGGGCACGACCGATGGCTCGGTGACATATTGCGGCTGGAACATCGACGATGTGCAGGTTCTTGCTTTCGCGCCAGCGTGCGCCGGCGACACCAATGCTTCAGGCACGGTCGATGTCAACGACCTGCTGGCGGTGATCACGACGTGGGGCGCATGCCCCGGCTGCCCCCCGGCGCACTGCCCCGCTGACATGGCGCCGGCCCCCAACGGCGACTGCCAGATTGATGTGAACGACCTGCTCGCGGTCGTCACGCACTGGGGCGCGTGCCCGTAAGCTGCCGCGACTCTTCTCTGACAGTTGCGAACAAGACCCGCTCAGTTTGGGCGGGTCTTTTCCTGCGCATCGACCGTGGCGCGGCGCATCGCGGAGCCAGCCGGGTTCGCAGCCGGCGATGTCGCGATCGAGGATCGCTGCAGGTCGTGCGATGGAGCGCTGGTCGACGCGTGGGTTGCCTCCGGACCGCCACGCATCAGGGCGATCGTGCCGCAGACCATCAGCACGGCCAGGCCCGAGTAGAACTCGCGTTTGGTAGGCAGAGCCATGCCCGCGCGAGCGGCGCGACGGCTGGCGACGATGGGTGCGTGCGGCCATACCGCGGCATGCCTTGTGCGTTCGAGGTCAACCATGCTCTGACAATCGGATTGGAGGCTACGGAGGACGATCCTCGGCCCTGAAATCTGCATGGGGCCGGCCGGCTCTTGGCCGCACAGAGCGCATTTGCCCGCGTTTGCAGGGTTGCCAACCAAGGCTGGTCTGGTATTATTGAGAACCAGTCTCAATTGCGCCCGACCTCCTTCGGCTCTCGGAGCTGGATGGTGCTCGCTCCTCTCGCCATACCCCCTTATGACGCCCGCTGGATCATCGTCAGGTTCGCATTCCCACACCGGGCCGGCGGTGCCGCTCTCAAGCCTGCGTGAAGGCGAGCGCGGTCGTGCCCATACGGCGCAGATGCCCTGCGACGACTGCGACCTGCTGAACGCCATGGGGCTGACCGATCAGTGCGAGGTGCGCGTGTGTCGCCGGGGCGAGCCGTGCATCGTGCAGGTGCGATCGACGAGGCTGGGGCTCTCAGCGGCGCTGGCGCATCGAATCCTGGTGACGCGCATGCAGGCCGGCCCGTCGGCCGTGGCTGGGTGAGAGCCAAATTGTCTGCGCTCATCTGGCGCTGCTGGCGATGACCTCTGCACCGATTCAAACCTCGCATGCTCGTGCGAGCGGAAGCGCTTCCGCCGGCAAGTCATCGCGCGAGCCTGCATGTTTCGCACTGCTAGGCAACCCCAACACCGGCAAGACCACCCTGTTCAACCGCCTGTGCGGACTGCGCAGCAAGACAGCGAACTTCCCCGGCTCGACCGTCGAGGCGCACGTGGGCAACGCCTCGATCGCGCCGCGCGGAGGCAGCGGGCCGGAATCAGTTCACATCGTCGATCTGCCGGGGCTCTACAGTCTGAATCTCGACCGGCCGGAGTCGAAGGTCGCGCGCGACTACCTCGAAGGGCGCATCCATCTCGATCGCCGGCCCGAGGCCCTGCTGATCATCGCCGACGCGACGAATCTGGGACGCAACCTCGTCTTCGCAGCCGAGGCGCTGCGCCTGGGACTGCCGGCGGTGCTGGCGCTGAACATGAGCGACCTCGCACAGAAGCGCGGCCTGACGATCGATGCGCGGCAGATGAGCGAGTACATCGGAGTGCCAGTCGTGCCCATCTGCGCCCGCAGCGGCGAAGGCGTCGACCGGCTGCTGCAGGCGATGCGCGAACCCATGGTCAGCGCCGCGGCGCTGCCAGACTCAGCCGCATGCGCCAACGCCGGCGAGTATGCATCGGCCTGCGCTCGCTGGGCCGACGGCGTCGTCACGCAGAGCGTCGGCGGCGACCATGCCGTCGGCACCGCCCACGACACCTTCACCGATCGCCTTGACGCGGCCTTCACGCATCCGATCCTCGGATTGCTCGTCTTCCTCGCGGTGATGGCAGGCCTGTTCTGGACCATCTTCGCGCTCGCGACCGTGCCGATGGACCTGATCGAGCGTGTTTTCGCCGTGCTGGGGACGTGGACCCACGCGGCATTCGGCTGGGCCGATGCTCGCTTCGGCTGGGACCTGACCGGCGGCTCGCTGCACAATCTCCTGATTGATGGCGTGATCAGCGGCGTGGCGGGCACAGTCGTCTTCCTGCCGCAGATCTGCCTGCTGTTCTTCCTCATCAGCCTGCTGGAGGATACCGGCTATCTGGCCCGCGCCTCGTTCGTGATGGATCGACTGCTGCGGCGCTTCGGCCTTCCCGGCCACGCGTTCGTGCCGATGCTGTCGGCCCACGCCTGCGCGATTCCGGCCATCATGTCCTCGCGGCTGATTCCCGATCAGCGCGATCGTTTCGCGACGATTCTCATCACGCCGTTTCTCTCATGCTCGGCCCGCCTGCCGGTGTACGTGCTCCTGATCAGCATGCTGTTTGCCGGCAGGCCGGTGCTGGCGGGCCTGGCGTTTGCAGGTTGCTACGCGCTGGGCGCGGTCGTGGCGCTGCTCACCGCGCTGCTGTTCCGGCGCACGATTCTGAAGGGTCCGTCGCGGCCGATGGTGCTGGAACTGCCCAGTTACAAGATGCCGTCGCTGCGCAACGCACTGGCGATGACCATCGACCGCGCGATGACGTTCCTGCGCAAGGCGGGCACGGTGATCATGGCGATCTGCATCGTCCTGTGGTGGCTGAGCGCCTATCCGCAGACCGGCGAAACGCCACAGGCCGCGTCGATGCGGGCCGCGGCTGCAGAGGTCCAAGCGTCGAATCCTGATCGCGCCGCGGCGATGACAGGAGAGGCGGATGCCATCGACAGCCGCGCGCAACTCGCCAACAGTTTCGCCGGGCGCATCGGCCGAACTATCGAGCCGGTCTTCCGCCCAGTAGGGTACGACTGGCAGCTGACCATCGGCGTGCTGACGAGTTTCGCGGCCCGCGAGGTGTTCGTAAGCACGATGAGCGTGCTGTTTGCGGGCGTTGATGACGCCGAGGATCCGCAAGTGCTGGATCGCATCACACATGCCCAGCGTTCCGACGGCACGCCGGTGTTCACCACGGCGACAGCCGCGAGCCTCCTGGTGTTCTACGTGCTGGCCATGCAATGCCTGGCCACGCTGGTGGTCACGCGCCGCGAGACTGGCTCATGGAAGTGGGCCCTGCTGCAACTTGGGTACATGACGGCCGTCGCGTACGCCTTCGCCTTCGTGACATACAGCGGCATTCGACTTGCTGGAGTATCGTGAACCATGCCCTGGCATGACTGGCAATTCTGGCTCGTGACCGTGCTGGCCGTATGCGGCCTGTGGATGCTGAGCAGGCCTTTCTGGCCGCGACGCAAGGCCGATGGCAGCGCTTCGGCCTCGTGCCCAAACTGCTCCAGCGGACGTGCGGCGGCGAAATCACGCAAGGTGGCGTTGACGATTGAGAAGCGCCGCGTGTGAAATGCGGCTATGAGCCTCGCACTTTCCACGTTCGTCCTCGCCAGCAACAACCTCGATCCGCAGATGCTGCTGCGACTGGGTGCGGCGGCAGGATTGGGACTGATCATCGGCATCGAGCGCGAGCGCCCGCACCGCGCAGCGGGCATGCGCACGCATGCGCTGGTGGCCCTCGGCTCCTCCCTCTTCGTACTGGCCACGAGCCAGGCCGGCGCCGCGGCTGGAGACACCTCGCGCGTCATTCAAGGCGTGGTGCAGGGCATCGGCTTCCTCGGCGCCGGCACCATTCTCAAACTCACCGACAGAGTCGAGGTGCGAGGCCTGACCACGGCCGCAGGCATCTGGGTGACGGCGGCCGTGGGCGTCAGCTGCGCTCTCGGCGAATACTGGCTCGCGTTCGTCACGACCCTGCTGGCGTGGCTTGCACTCAAGCCGCTCAAGGCCGTCGAGCAGTGGTTGTTCCCCTCGCCCAAGAGCAGCAAACTCATGCAGAGGACTGGCGGCGCGACTGCACAGGCCGATCCCGATGACAGTTGATCCTCGGTGCGCTGGCCGGATCGTGAGGCCCTAGGGCTTGAGGGCCGGCCGCTTGCGGTCCCAGCGCTCGCGCAGGCGCACTGAATCCACGCCGATGCAAGAGCCTCGCGAAAGCGGGTTGCGGCCGACGCATTCCAATCGCAGGGTGTGTCTGCCCGGTGCGATTGCGTGGGTGTCGAGCACGAGGTCGTGCACGACGATGTCCTTGCTGTAGAGATCGATCGGCTCTCCCATCTGGTTGCCGTCGAGCAGGATGCGCCAGATGCCATAGTCATACGAACGCGTCAGCCGCAGCACGGGCGCGCGGCGCTTGCCGTCGCCAGGCGCCTCGAAATCGAATTCAAGAAACGCGTCGTTGCCCGCAGCTGGCTTGTAGAACATCTGGCCCGCGCCGGTCCAGTCGTAGCCGGATTGCAGGACGTTGTCGCCCGGCGTCGCACGCGCGTTCGCAAGCAGCGCGTTGCCTTCGATGACGAGATCAAGGTTGGGAAACACGCGCTGCTTGGCGCCGGGCATCGTCGAGAATCGTTTCGGCTGGCCGACCTGGTACCAGAACGCGACGGACGCAATGTCATCCTCGCGCTCGACATGACCCTCGGTCTTGCCGCTCTCGGTCTCATCGGACGAGATCCAGCCTTTGTGCTCGATCTCGAAACGAAGTGATTTCGTGAAACGGATGGGATCGGCGATGTGCCAGCGATACATCGTGTAACGCACCCCCAGGCCAGTGAAGCCGCTCTCGTCGCCTTCTAGGTACGTGCAGCCGAAATATGGGAATGAACATTCATTCATGCCCCACGCACAGAGAAAGTAATCCTCGGTCCCCGTGCCCCAGAGCGAAGGCTTGTCGGCGGCATCGCCATCGATGTAGAACTTGTCATCGCCCTCGCCGAACCATTCCGGGCTGCGCGAGCGGGCCGAGATGACCGTGCCGACATAATGGCCCTGGCCCTGGATGTCGCACACCAGGTAATCGTGTCCAAGTTGCTGCGGAAACTCTTGTCGATACTGCGCGCAGAAATAGGCCGTCTCCTTCGGCAGGTCCGGCGATTCGCAATAGTCGATGTGGTAATACAGTGAATTGAGATTCTTGTCGCCCTCGTTGGTGACGGTGATCTTCGCGTGCTTGAAGAAGGGCATCTGCCAGAAGCAGTTGTAACCGTCGCCGCTCTCGACCTGCATCGGCACGGACTTGATTTCACGCCGCAGACCGAAGCCCGCGCCAAAGAAATCGCCCAGCGGCGCCTCGACGGCCGGCTCAGCAGCGCCATCCCAATACATGCGCAGCACGATCTCCGATGGATTCGCCGACCCGTCAGCCGAAATCCAGTTCGGCCGGGCCTCGTTGAACGTCAGCCAGATGTGATTGATCGTGGCGGGGCCGTCGATCTCCGCAAGCGTCAACGTCTCACCCGGGGCGACGCGCCGATTGTCGCGATTGCTGCCCGGCGTCGGCGCGGCTGACGAGACGCGATGCGATTTGCCGGCCTGCACGCGTGTCAGGGACGTCATGTCGGCAACTTGCCCGCGCGCGTGACCCCAGATCAATGCAATAGATGCGGCAACAACGATCGATTGCCATGTTCGCACGTTCGGTTCCTCCTCGTTACGAGTTGCCAACAGCCTCGCCGCCGCTGGCGACATTGTCCTTCGTGAACAACCTGGTCCCAAGGGTTATCGTCTTGGGCGCGGTTTCGCCCTTCATGATCGTCAGCGCCGTGTCGATCGCCACATCCGCCCCGTTGGGGTATTGGAACGTCGCGTTGAGAATACCGGTGCGCACCGCCTCGATGCCTTCGTGCGGCAGCGCGTCGACGCCCACGAACAGCATCTCGTTCTCGCGGCCGGCATCCTTGGCGGCGTAGTAGGCGGCGATCGCCGCCGGATCATTCGCGCCGTACACAAGGTTGATGCTGCCCGCCTCGGGATTCGTCGCCAGCGCGGCCTGCATCTTCTCGCGGGCCTTGTCGCCCAGCCACTCCATGTCGGCGTCGTACACAACCTTGATGCCGGTGCCTTCGATCGCCTTGCGGAAGGGCTCCGATCGCTCGACCGATGGCGTGCTGGAACTCAGACCGCGCAACTCGACGACGTTGCCTTTGCCCTTGAGTTGGTCGTTGACCCACTTGCCAACAGCCGCACCGATCACGCGATTGTCGGCCCCGATGAAACACGTGTACGCATCGCCCTCGACCTTGCGATCGAGCACGATCACGTGAATCCCCGCCTTGTAGGCGTCGGCCACGACTTGCGTCAGGCTCGTGTCCTTGGGCGAGATGATGAGCACATCCACGCCCTGGGCGATGAACTCCTTCACATGCGCCTGCTGCGCCAGCGCATCGTTCTGCGCATCCTTCATGATGAGCTTGATGGCGCTGTACTTCGACGCATTCGCCTCGATGTCCTTATCCATCTGCTCGCGCCACGGCTCGCCGCGATTGCACTGGCTGTATCCGATCGTGAACGTGGCAGGGACAGCCGATGGACCGGGCGACGAGCCTTTGGCGCCTGGTGCGGATGGCGAGGAGTTGTCGCATCCGCCGATCGCGATGGCGAGCGCAGCGAGAATGACTGAGACGATCGAACGACGCGAAATCTTGGGCATGTCGATGACTCCGAGGAGACCGAACAGCATAACAGCGCACACGTAGGGTGGGCATCGCTCACGGCCGTTCGCGTTGGCGCGTCGTGCTCGGCGATGCCTCCTACTCGCGCCGCCGCAGACTCTGGAGCAGGACCGCCAGCACGATGATGCCGCCGGTAATCATCAACTGCTCGGGCGTGGCGACGCCGTTCAGATCCAGGATCTTGCGAAGGTAGCCGATCGTCAGCGCGCCCAGCAGCGTGAGCGTCACGCCCCCGCGGCCGCCGCTCAGCGATGTGCCACCGACCACTACCATCGCGATCGCGGTGAGCTCGTAGCCGATGCCGCCGTCCGGATTGCCCTGGCGCTCGATGCCGGTGAACAGAACGCCCGCCACGCCCGCGAACAGTCCGCACAGCATGTACGCGACGATGATCGTGCGCTTGACCGGCACGCCACTGAGCCACGCCGCCTCGGCGTTGTCGCCGATTGCGTACACATATCGCCCAACGCGCAGGCGCTGCAGCAGAATCAGGGTGACGAGAAAGCACGCGAGAAACACGAAGACGCCGATCGACACGCCGGCGCCAAACACGTTCACCCTCGTGTTGAGAAACTCGACCACCGGCGGCGCAGGCATCCTTTGAATCTTCACGCCGTGGCTGAGCAGATCGGACTTCGCCAGTCCGCGCGCGAACGCCATCATCGCCAGCGTTGCGATGAACGGCTGCAGACGCAGCAGTGCAATCATCATACCGTTCACCAGGCCGCACAGCGCCCCCACCGCCATCGCCGCGGGAATGGCGATTGCCGCCGGCACATCGTGTCTCATCGTCATCAGTGCGAAGCAGATGCCGCTCAGCGCGACCACGCTTCCGACAGAGAGATCGATCCCGCCGGTGAGAATCACGATCGTCATGCCGCAGGCGAGAATCCCGAAGCCGGCGATCTGCCAGAAGGCGTCGGCGTGTACAACGGGTCGAAAGAACACGCCGCCGGCGTTGAACACGGCGCCGACCACCAGGATCAGCATTAGCGCCGCGAGCGCAAAGACGATCTCGCGCGGCAGGCGCAAAGCGCTGGATTCGTGCGCCTCGTTCATGCGGCCGCTCCGGCTGTGCCGCCGCTCTCCCCCATGGCCGCGGCGATCACGCTGCGAGGCGTCGCCTGCGCGCGATCGAACTCAGCGGTCACGGCGCCGCGATGAAGCACGATGATTCGATCGCACAAGGCGAGCAGTTCCGGCAGGTCCGTGCTGGTCATGATTACGCCCACGCCGCGCGCGGTGGCGTCGTGGATCAGCCGGTAGATCTCCTGGCGCGCGCCGACATCGACGCCGCGCGTCGGATCATGCAGCAACAGGATCGATGGTTCGCGTACCAGCCATTTCCCCAGCGCGACTTTCTGCTGATTCCCACCGGAGAGCGTTCGCACCGGCTGGGCGGCGCTGCGGCAGCGAATTCGGAACGCGTCGATTGCTCTGCGAGCCGCAGCGCCTTCGCGGGACACTCGCCGCCAGCCGCCGGGAGAGTATTCGCGTGTCGACGGCAGCGCGAGGTTTCCGCCGATCGAAAGATCCTGGCAAAGGCCGGTTCTCTTGCGATCATCGGTGAGCAACGCAATGCCGTGTTCCATGGCGCCTCGAGGCGAAGCGATCCGCACCGGTGCGCCGTTGATGAAGACGGCCCCTGAGATGATCCGGCCATCGCCGAAAAGTACGTGCAGGAGCGCGCCGGAGCCCGAGCCCTGCAGACCGGCCAGCCCCATGATCTCGCCGCGATGCAGTCGAAGCGATGCATCGCGAACCATCGCGCCGTTCGATCCATGTACCGTGATGCGTTCGATGCGCAGCAATTCCGCGCCGCGCGCCATCGCTGGCGGACGCGTCGGCTCGTCGACCTCGCGCCCGACCATCGCATGAATCAGATCGCCGCGCGGCAGATCGCGGGCGTCGGAGGTGACGATCCGGCGTCCATCTCGCAACACCGTGATGCGATCAGCCAGTCGATAGATCTCCTCCATGCGGTGGCTGATGTAGATGATTCCGGCAGGATGCGCCGCGTTCGACTTCAACTGATCAATCAGCGCGAACAGCCGTTCGACATCAGGCCGAGGCAGGGCGCTGGTCGGCTCATCCATGATCAGGATTCGCGCATCGTGCATGAGCGCCTTGGCGATCTCTACCATCTGCCGCGCGGCGAGCGGCAGCGTGGCAACGATCGTGGCTGGGTCGACATCGAGCCCGACGCGCCGCAACGCGTCGATCGCCTCCTGCCGCTGCGTGCCGCGTTGGAGCCAACCCAACACGGTTATGCGTTCGCGCCCGAGAAAGAGATTGTCCATCACGCTCATCGACGTCGCGAGCGAGAGTTCCTGGTGGATCATCGCCACGCCGCCGGCGCTCGCCTCGTGCACCGAGCGCCATCGCGTCTCGCGACCGCCGATCCGCACCTGGCCAGCATCGTGCTGGAGCGCGCCGGCGAGAATCTTCACGAGTGTTGATTTGCCCGCGCCGTTCTCACCGGCCAGCACGTGCACCTCCCCCGGCCGCAGGTCGAAATCGACATCCATCAGCACGCGCTGGCCGCTGAACGACTTGCAGACGCCAACACATGTGACGAGGGATTCAGCCACAGAATCTCGCACGAAGCCAGAGGGCCAGGTTCATTGTGGTTCGAGCACCACGCAGTCGAGCCCGAAGAACGACTTGTTGCCCTCGGACTTGGCGTTTCCGCCGACGACTTCGGCCCGAATGGTCAACTTGCCGCTGACCGGCTCGAATACGCCGAGCACGATCGGCCCGGTTGCCGCAACCTCGCGCGCCTTGGCATTGAACAGATCGACATCATCGCCCGCCTTGGCCCCGTTCACGCGGAAGCGGACGATGCCGTAATCCCACGAGCGCGTGGCATAGATTGTCACTTTCTGCTTTCGGTTGTCAGCGACTGGCACAGCGAACTCAACGTAATCGCCCGGTTGCCGCGGCTGCACCCAGAGTTGAAGGTCCTCGCTCCAGAGCTTCGGACCAAATCCACCCTGCGGCATGAACTTCACGCCCGGCGATGCGACAACGCCCTCAAGGGCCTCACACTCGATCGCGCCGGCGATCTTCATCGGCTTTGGCAGCGGCGGCGGCTGGGGAACCGCGCGGAGCGCCTCCTCCGGCATCGGGCCGACGTTCACCTTCGCGCCGGGCATCGCGTAGAAATATGCTGTCGCCGCATACGCCTCGTCGCATTCCTTCCAATGCCAGACCTCGATGTCGAATTGGAATGACGAAGTGAATGGAATCGCATCAAGGCTGCGCACGCGCGAGACCGTGGTGTGACCCCAGTTATTGTTGTGAGGCTGGCCATCGCAGCGTGGCTGGGAATGAAACGGCGCTACGAACACGACCGGGCAGCACCATGCGTAACCGTAATAGTCCTCGGTGCCGGTTCCGAAGTGCGAAGGGAACGACTCGCCATCGACGTACACCTTCTCATCGCCCTCGCCCCACCATTCCGGCACGGGATTCATCACCGCCAGCGAATCGCCCACATACACGCCTTTGCCCTGCACGGTCACGTAGTTGAAATCGCTCGTGCCCTTTCCGCCATACGCATGGATCGGATACTGCTGCTTCCACGTGCTGTGAAAGTGCATCGAACGGCTGTCCCATTGCCATGGAATCAGGTTCACGACGATCTCATAATCGACCGGCTCCGCCTGCAGATTCTCCAGCGTAAGCGTGCACGACTTCGCGAACGGCATGATCCAGCGGCAGGTCATCGTTCCGTCAGCCTGCACGGTGCGATACCAATCCTGGTACTGCCTGACATTCACATCCGCGCCAAAGAAGCCGCCTACGGGCGACCAGATTGTGCGCTCGCCGTCGAAGGTCATGGTCAGGACGGTTGACCTTCGCGCCTGAGCCTGATCGGCTGTCTTCAGGCGAATCGACATCTGCGCGATCGCTGCAGGCTTGCCTGCGGTGTCGATGGTGATCGGCCTGACGCCGTTGGCCTCGAGGGTACCCTGATCGAACTGCGGTTTGAGAATGCTTGCGGCTTCGTCGCTGGCGACATCGGACGGCGCGGCGAGCAGCGTCTTCTGCGCTCGCTCGATGTCTGACGCGGCCGCCTGCAGATCATCGGCGGAGAACGACTTCACCTCGGCCCCGGCCGGATAGGTGCGGTAGTTCACCTGGTAGTAGAACTCCCCGTTGTCGCAGGTGATCTTGCAATGCTTCGAATACGGAATGGGCAGATAGAGGTTCCAGCCGCGGGATCGCTCAGCGGAGAGCGGGGCTGCCACGCGCCACTTGCCGCCGAGAATATCCGTCATCGGCGATTCGATCGCAGGCTGCTCAGCGCCGTCGAGATAGATCCGCAGCGTCCCCTTGGGATTCGCAGACCAGATGCGCACCACAGCGCCTGGGCCCTCGGCATCCATCATCACCCACTCGCGCCGGCCGGAATTGGTCTCCTCACGCAGGTATTTCGCGGCGTCGCCATTGGCGAACCACGTCGAAGCGTCGGCGGGCGAAGTCGACTTGCGATCGTAACTGCTGAACTGACGGCAGGTGTATTCCACCTCTGGCACGCGGGCGAGCGCGTGACGATCGGTCATCTCGCGCAGCAGTGACTGGAAGGTGATGGCAGGCGCCTCGGCTCGAGCGGGCACGCTCGCCGCAAGCACGCTCGACAGGGCGGCAGCGCAGAAGGCGATTCGCCAACGTCCGATGGGCGCATGTACCATGCGGCGCAGTGTAAATCCCGCCGTGAGCCTGCACAAGAACGCGCGGGCCGTGGCAAGCGTCGCGCGAGGCGTGCATGACCATCAGCATGAACAGGCGTGAGTTTCTTGAAGCCGCCGGCAGCGCCGTAGCGGGCGCTTCGCTGCTCAATCTGCCTCTGGTCGGGCTCGCCAGCGCTGGGCCACTGCTGCCCTCGCGCCTCATCCCTGAAGATAAGGGATTCACGCCGGCGCAACTCGCGAGTCTCCGGTTGCGCGGCGAGCGGCGCATCTATCGCGGCGCACAGCGTTACGCCATCGGCATGCCGTGCGGCGGAGTGGCCGCCGGCCAACTCTATGTGATGGGTGATGGCACGCTCGGCGGCTGGCGCATTGACGGACGCCTCACCGGCACCGGCTACGACGGCGTCTCGTACCAGACGCGACGCCCGCCCAAGCAACTCGTGCAGGGCTTTCGACTGGTTGTTGGCGACGGGCCCGCTGAGCAACGCCGTTACACGCTGGCCGACGTTGAGGATGGCGGGGCCTACGACTCGATCGACTTTGTCGGCGAGTATCCCGTCGCCGAAGTTCGCTACGCACACTCGGACGTCGCGCGCGTGCCGGCGCTCGACGTGACGCTGCGCGTCGGCAGCCCGTTCATCCCTCTGAACTCGCGCGATTCCGCGATGCCGTGCACCATCTTGCGCTTCACGCTTCGGAACCGGAGTTCAATGCCAATCACCGGAACGCTCCAGGGCTGGTTGCAGAATGGTGTGGAACCGGCGGAGAGCGGCCGCCCCAGCGCGCTGCGGCGCAATCGCGTCGTGCGCGTCGAGCCATTGACCACCGTGCTGATGGACGCGATCGGCGATCAGCAGGACAACGTTGCCAGGCCCGATCGCGTGCTCTTCGACTTCGAGCAGGATACATATGCTCATTGGACTACCGACGGAGAGGCTTTCGGCGGAGGCCCGGCGCGCGGCACGCAGCCCGATCAGAATCCCGTCACGGGTTTCGCTGGCGAACGATTGGTCAACAGTTATCCAGGCAGCGATGCGCCGACTGGCCGCCTCATGTGCGAGCCGTTCAACATTGATCGCCGCTACATGACTTTCCTCATCGGCGGCGGTCGCGATGCCCAGCGCACGTGCATGCACCTGCTGGTCGATGGCCAAGTCGTGCGCACGGCCACGGGAGCGAACAACGAACGACTGGAACCTGATGCATGGGACGTGAGCGAGTTCGAGGGCAAGCCGGGCATTCTTCAGATCCTCGATGCCGCGAGTGGACCGTGGGGCCATATCAACGTCGATCAGATCGCGCTCGTCGATCGATTGCCCGAGCCTCTGCAGCGGCCTCGACCCGACTCGCTGTCCAACGGGACGATGGCGCTGTCTTATCTTGGAGATGGCCATGCATCGGCAGCATTTGATCCTGCCTCTCCGGCTGAAGCTGAGGGCCGCGATGAGGTCGTCGGCGCTCGCGACGAAGCGCCTGTGGGAATGGTGGATGCGTCGTTCACGCTCAAGCCCGGTGAGTCCAGGGAACTTGCGTTTGTCGTCTCCTGGCATTTTCCGAACCTGCATACCAACAACGGCCAGATGTATGCGAACTGGTTCGCCGACGCCCGCGAGGTCGCGGCCTATGTTGCGAAGGAGTTGCCACGGCTGGTTGCGCACACAGAACTCTTTCGCCGCACGGCATACGAAGACACGACACTGCCATGGTGGTTGGCACTGCGATTGATCATGCCCGTCTCCACATTGGCGACGGGCACCTATCAATGGTGGAAGAACGGCCGGGCGTGGGGCTGGGAAGGCGTTGGCTGCTGCCATGGCACATGCACGCACGTGTGGAACTATTCGCAGGCCGAGGCGCGGCTTTTTCCCGACATGTCGCGCTCGACGCGCATGATGCAGGATCTGGGCACGGCGCTCGAGGAATCAACCGGCCGCGTCGCGTTCCGTGGCGAAGTCGACAAAGGATTCGCATTCGCCGCCGACGGTCAGGCCGGAACCGTTCTCAAATGCCTGCGAGAACACCTGCAAAGCAAGGACGAAGCGTTTTTGAAGGCCAACTGGCCGCGCATTCGCAAGGTCATGGAGTGCATGATCGCCCGCGATGCCGAACAGTCCTCCGATGGCAAGCCAGACGGCGTGTTGTGGGGTCATCAACACAATACCTACGACATTGATTTCGTAGGCGCCAACACATTTGTCGGATCGCTCTACCTCGCTGCCCTGTTCGCTGCCGAGCGCATGGCGGGCAGCATGGGTGACTTCATGATGGCCCAGCGTTGCCGCGACATCGCCGCCGCCGGCCGGGCATGGACGGAAACCAACCTGTTCAACGGCGAGTACTTCGTTCAGAAGCTGCCGCCGGGCGACAACACACCATGGCAGTACGGCGACGGCTGCCTTGCCGATCAACTCTTCGGCCAGAACTGGGCACGCTCGCTTGACCTGGAGACGGTGTACGACGAGCAGAAGGTGCGCACCGCCCTGCGAAGCATCTATCGCTACGCATGGTCGCCGAATGTCGGCACGTACAACGCCGAGTTCCCGCCCGAGCGCGTCTTCGCGCGCGATCGCGAAGGTGGGTTGTTCGTCGCAACCTGGCCCAAGGGCGGCCGGCCGGGCGAGCCTGTGCGCTATCGCGATGAGGTGTGGACCGGCATCGAGTATCAGGTCGCAGCAGGCATGATGTGGGAAGGTCTTGCCGATGAAGCGCTGGTCATGGTCAAAGCGATCGATGATCGCTATGACGGCGCGCTGCACAATCCGTGGAACGAGGTCGAATGCGGCGACCACTATTCCCGCGCGATGGCGTCATGGAGCGTGCTCTTGGCGCTGACAGGCTACCGCTATGATGGGCCTCAGGGTGTCATGGGCATGTCGCCGCGCATCACGCCCGAAGACTTTGCGGCGCTCTTCACTGCCGCCGAGGGCTGGGGCCGAATTGTGCAGAAGCGCGCTGAGCGTTCGCAGATCAATCGCGTCGAGGTGCGATGGGGAAGCGTGCGACTTTCCACGTTCATCGCCACACTGCCCGATGGCATCGATGACAGCCGCCTGCAATGCACAGCCTCGATCGACGGCGCGGCGGTGCCGGCAACAATCGAGCGTCGAAGCGATCGTGTGCTGGCACGATTCGAGTCGGCTGCGACAATCTCCGCTGACCACGCGCTGGAAGTGCGCTGGACGTGGTAGGGTGACACATCGCACGAATGCCGAGCACTGCGCCCTGTCACATGGCCGCCTCACCACTGTTCGCTGGCTTTGACTTCGGCACCGAGTCGGTGCGCGTTGTGATCGTCGATCGTCGCGGCGCGACCGTCGGCTCAGCCGTCGCACCCTTCCAGCACGGCCAGATCGTACGCGGCAGTGAGAGCGCTGCGCGACTCTTCTCGCAGCCGCTCCCGCCGACCTTTGCCCTTCAGCATCCGCTGGATTGGATTGAGTCAGCGGCCCGAGCCTGCCGTTCCGCGCTGCAGAACGGCGCCATCGATCCGAATCGCGTGCATGGCGTCGGAGTCGACTTCACCAGCTGCACCATGCTGCCCTGCCGCGGCGACGGCATGCCGTTGTGCGTCGCCGGCATCGATGGCTCACTCCCTTCGCTCTCAAATCAGACGCACGCATGGCCGAAACTGTGGAAGCACCATGGCGCGATTTCGCAGACCGGGCGACTGAACGCCGTCGCGCGCCAACGCAGCGAGAAGTGGCTGGCGCGATACGGTGGCGCGATCGGCCTTGAATGGCTGATCCCCAAGATGCTCGAGGTCATCGAGAGCGCGCCGGCGATCGCCGATGCCGCTCAGATCTGGCTCGAGGCAGGCGACTGGTTCATCTGGCAGTTGATCGGCTCGCCGTGGATGCAGGGCGATTGCGACGCCATGCGCCTGCCACGCTCGACCTGCCATGCCGGCTACAAGGCGCTGTGGTCGCCTGATCACGGCTATCCCTCACGCGACTATCTGCACGCTGTCAATTCGACGTTGGCCGAGGCGGTCGCGCACAAGCTTCCCGGCCGCTTCATCGCGCCCGGTGTGCGCGCCGGCGAATTGCACACGTCGATGGCGGAGCGACTGGGGCTGCCGGAGGGCATCGCTGTGAGCGCTGCGATCATCGATGCCCACAGCGGCGTTCCGGGCGCAGGCGTCGGCTCCGCCGGCACGCTGGTGATGGTCATGGGCACCAGCGGCTGCCACATGCTGCTGGCGGAGCGAGAGCGCCTCGTTGCTGGAGTTGCAGGCATCGTCAAGGATGGAATCCTGCCGGGCTTCGTCGGCTACGAGACCGGCCAGGCCGCCATGGGCGATGCATTTGATTGGGCGCGGCGCCTCGCTGGCCATGCCGATTTCTCGGCGCTCGACACCGCTGCTGCTTCGATCGCGCCTGGCGCTGATGGCGTGAGTTGTCTCGACTGGTTCAATGGTTGTCGCACGCCGCTGATGAATGCATTTGTCTCAGGCGTGCTGGGTGGATTGACGCTCGCACACGGGCCGGCTCACATCTATCGCGCGACCCAGGAGGCGTCGGTCTTCGGATTGCGCTGGATCGTCGATACCCTGCGCGATGGCGGCGTGCCGATCGATGCCTTTGTCGCCACCGGCGGATTGCCGCACAAGAACAAGTTGTTCATGCAGATCGTCGCGTCAACGCTTGAACATCCCGTTTCCATTCATCAAGCGCCCCACGGCCCGGCGCTGGGCGCAGCAATCCTCGGCGCGCTCGCGGCCGGAACTGAGGCCGGCGGGTTCAGCAACGTCGCGGAGGCGGTCGATTGCATGGCCGGCTCACGCAGCGCCATCCCTCCACCGGCCATCGTCGAACCGCGCGATGATTGGGCCTGCGATTACCGCAACTATTACAAGCGATATCGAGCGTTGGCGCAGGAAGCGGCGCGCAGCGACTCGCCGCTCCACCCTGCCGCCTTCGCACATTCGTCATAACACGAATTCGAGCATGTCAACGATTCGACTTCCCACCATCGATTCACCGAGGCGCGTGCAGGCAAAGACCGCCGTATTGATTTCATCGGGCGACCTGCGCCTGTCAGCCAACCTCGCCTGCTGGCCAGCGCAGAAGGCGATGGAAGCCGAGGCGCACAAGGCCTTCGCTGATCTGGGGTGGACCATAGTTCGCGGCTCACCTGAGAGGTGGAGCGCCGCGGAGCCGCATGGCTTCATCGCATCGCAGGCGCAAGGTCGCGAGGTGTTCGCGCGCATTCATCCCAATGCCCCGCTGGTCGTGGCCGAGGCTGTCTGGCAGTATTCGCATCATGTGCTGGTGGGCCTGCAGCATCATCGCGGACCGATCCTCATTCTTGCGAACTGGTCGGGGCAATGGCCCGGACTCGTCGGTGCACTGAATCTGCGGGCTTCGCTCACCAAGGCCGGCGTCAAGTATTCGCTGCTGTGGGGCGAGGATTTCACTGCCCGCGCCTTTCGCCGCAAACTGACGCAATGGCTCGACAGCGGTCGCATTCGCCATGACACCTCACACGCGCAGGCATTTGATGCGAGGCGTATTCCCGCCAAGGCGCGGCGCCTGGGCGAGGCCGTCGCAGCGCAACTGCAGCGCCGACCGGCCATCCTCGGCGTGTTCGATGAAGGCTGCATGGGAATGTACAACGCGATCATTCCCGATCATCTGCTGCACGCCTGCGGCGCATTCAAGGAACGGCTCAGCCAGTCGGCTTTGTACTACGCGATGACACAGGTTGCCAAGCGTGAGGCGGATGATGTTCGATCATGGTGCGAGCAGCGCGGCATGCGATTCATCACCGGCCGCAATGACGCGACCGACCTCACGGACAAGCAGATTCGCGAGCAGTGCCGGATGTACATCGCCGCGGCGCGGCTTGCGGATGAATTCGGCTGCGATGCGATCGGCATTCAGTATCAGCAGGGCTTGAAGGATCTCACGTCCGCAAGCGACCTGGCGGAAGGCCTGCTCAATGCATCGTTGCGCCCGCCGGTTGTCGCTCGCAGCGGATCCAACAATGGCAAGGTCATTCGCAAGGGCGAGCCGATCACGCACTTCAACGAAGTGGATGAATGCGCCGGATTCGATGCGCTCATCACGCAGCGCATCTGGCAGGCACTTGGCATGCAGCCGGACAACACTCTGCATGACCTGCGCTGGGGCGACTTTGACCGGAGCGAGACGACCGACGACTATGTCTGGGTCTTCCTCATTTCCGGCGCCGTGCCTCCCACACACTTCGCGCGCGGGTACAAGGATGCGACGAGCGAACGCCAGCCGGCGATGTATTTCCGGCTCGGCGGCGGCACGATCAAGGGCGTCTCGAAGCCGGGCGAAGTGGTCTGGTCCAGGATCTTCGTGGCTGATGATCGTCTGCACATGGACATCGGTCGATGCCGTGCGTTGAAACTGCCCGAGACCGAGACGCAGCGGCGCTGGAACGCGACGACGTCACAGTGGCCGATCATGCACGCGGCGATGTATGGCGTCAGCCGCGACCAGATGATGGCGCGGCACCAGTCCAATCACATTCAAGTCGTGTATGCGCCGGATGCGAACTCAGCGGATTTCGCGCTGGCCGCCAAGGCAGCGGCAGCAGAGGCGATGGGCATCGATGTGCACCTGTGCGGCGAGGCGCATGACGGTACGCCGTTGCGCGAGCGTCTGGCGCGCCTCTGAACTTCTACAGGTGCAATTCCCACATCTGTCCGCGCGAGTGCGGGCCGAACATCTTCTCCGGCTTCTCGTCGATGAGCGTGAATCCCGCCGCTTCGTAGATGCGCCTTGCCGCGACCAGGTCGCTGCTGGTGAACAGCGTGATGCGACGATAGCCCGCCCTGCGTGCGAAGCGAATGCACGCATCGACCAGGGCCGTTCCCAATCCCATGCCGCGGGCTTCGGGCTCGACGAGCAGCAACCGCAGTTTCGCAACCGTCCTCGACTTGCGCACCAGCATCACCGAACCGATGGGGCTCCCCGGCTGTGCGCGGCTGGCTCGCCTTTCGGCGATCCAGAGCCTCTCACACCTCGTATCATGCCCGCTGGCGAAGTTTGCAACGACACGAGCGACCAGCGCCTCAAACTCCGCGCCCCAGCCGTATTCCTTCGCATAGAGCGCGCCGTGTCGCTCGAGAATCCAACCGAGGTCGCCCGGCCTATGACGGCGGAGGCGGAATGGCCTGATCGACTTTCGCCTCATCTGACATGTGGCCTTGCGTCCGAAAGTGCCAAAGGTGGGAGTCGAACCCACACTCCTTTTAAGGGGAACCGGATTTTGAGTCCGGCGCGTCTGCCAATTCCGCCACTTTGGCTTTGTAGGTCGGCGAACCGACGGGGAAGGGCAATAATTGCAGCCGCTGCGACTCCGGTCAATTCGACGCCATCATCGCAATCGTCCCCGGCATGCGACGTTCGCTATAGTCAGCGTCGCTCAGACGGAGATTCCACACCTATGCCGCAGGCCCGGAAACGATCGATGGTGATTCAGCGCTGGCTCGTGATTGCGGGGCTGCTCGCAGCCGCGCTGCCGGTGACGATCGCAGACGCGCAAACCCAGCCGGGGCCCGCCCCGGCAAAGGCGCCACCGGGCGGCTCGCAGGTGCCATCGATCCTCGGCCCGCCGCCCGTGCGATTCGATCCCGACACGCTCGATCTGGGCACGCTCAAGCCGGGCGCCGATGCCAACGGCGTGGTCATGATCCACAACATCAGCGACAAATGGCTCACGATCAAGGCCTCGAAGGCCAGTTGCACCTGCACCGCGATCAACCTCGCGAACACCACCGTCGCGCCAGGACAGGCGATTCCGATGGATGTGAGTTACCACGCATCGTCGACCATGGGCTCGAAGCAGGCGGCTGTGCGCATCCTCTTTGAGGGTTACGACCTCGTCGAAGTGCCCATCGTCGCATTCGTCGGCCTGCCCGTGCGCAGTGAGCCGCTGTACATCGATGCGCTGAAGAAGGTCGACGGGACGCAGGCGCTGTCCGGCCAATACACGGTCTATTCGCTCGATCAGAAACCCTTCCGCGTGCTGGCGGTCAACGGCAAGCCGCCGGAATTCACCAACTTCGATCCGAGCGTCGATTCGCTGCGCACGTCGTACATCCTCAAGTGGGATCTGACCGGTTACGACCCGAACAACGGCTGCAAGAACGCCGCGGGTGAGCACATGCCGGGCTGGATCATCGTCGAGACCGACCATCCCGAAGCGCCGATCTTCGACCTGGAGATTCGTAACGACTGCAATCGCCGCAAGCCCGCGACGCAGATGGACTATTGGGCCGTCTCCGACAAGCGCGTGCTGCTGGGCGCGGTGAAGCCCGGCGAACCGGCCGAGGCCCAGGTGCTGCTCAAGTGGCTGCCGCAGCGCGAGCACGCCTATCCGCCTACCGCAGTGGTCAGCGAATCGACGCAGTTCACCGCTGAACTTGCCGGCGTCAAGCCGCAGGAAGACGGCCTGATGGTCACGCTGCGCATCACGCCTGCGAAGGATGCCAAGGGTCTGATCTACGGGTCGCTGCGTCTGCACAGCAATCGCCAGAGCGGGCCGGTACAGGTGATCGCCACCGTGCGATAGTCTCGTGTGCCGCGCTGCATGGTTGCGATATCATCCGCACCCATGCTGATGATGCGCATCCGATTCGGGCTGGTGCTTGCTCTCGCATTGATCGCAACCGTGAGCGTGCGGGGAATCGGGGCTGCGACGCACAGCGATCCGCTCTCGCTGCAGGATGGGCCCGCTGCGCAATCCGCCACGCAACCTTCATCGCAGCCTGCAACTCAGCCAGCCGCATCGCGACCGGGCGGCGGGCGCGGCCGCGCTCGCAATCAGCCTGTTGAACCTCCGCCTCCCGATTACTCGCCGATGATCGCGATCGGCGTCGAGCACATCCTCAAGGTGCAGGAGGGCGAAACGCATGCCGAGTGGCCCTACGAAGGCGTCTACCGCGTACGCGGCGAGATCCCCATCGGCTACCGCATTGGCGGCACCGCGCTGTGCGCCACAGCACTCATCCGCGCGCCCGGCTACGCGACCGATCAGGAGCGCGTTGATGCCGTCCATCGCGCTGTGAAGTTCATCATCGATGGCTGCGCGCATCCGTTCATGAATCCCATCTACGATGGCGGTTACGACGTGCGCGGCTGGGGCTACACCTGCGGCCTGGCGTTTCTCGTCGAACTGAAGACGCGCAACCTCATCCCGGCCGACCTCGCAGCTGATGTCGAGAAGACGATTCGCTGGTTCATCGACGCCATCTGCACCACCGAGATCAAGCAAGTCGGCGGCTGGAACTACGCCCGCCAGCAGGGCCGCGATGTCGTCTCGCCGCCTTCGCCGTTCATGACCGCGCCGACATTGCTCGCGCTGTTCGATGCGCGCAAGGCCGGCTACGAAGTCAACCCATCTGTTGTCGATCGCGCGGTCAAGACCCTGGAGGACGCCCGCACACCCGGCGGATCATTCCGTTATTCCGGCGTTGAAGGCGCGAACTCCAACGAACCAACACCCGGCGCCGTCGGTCGCATGCTCGCGTCTGAGACAACGTTGCTGCTCGCGGGCAAGTCCAGCGTCGCGAACGTGCGCGGCGCGATCGACGCGTTCATCGTGCACTGGGAATGGCTGGAGAAGCGCCGCGCCAAGCCCGGCACGCACGAGCCGCCCTACAACATCGCACCGTACTACTTCTACTACGCCCACTACTACGCCGCGATGGCCGTGGAACTGCTCCCGCAGCGCGAGCGCGCTGAGTACCGCCGCCGCATCAACGACCTGCTGATGAAGACGAGGCACGATGACGGCACGTGGAACGATCGCGTCTTCGAACGCTCATCCAACTTCGGAACCGCCATGGGAATCATGGCCTTGATGATGCCCGACACGCCACTGCCCGCGCGATGGAACATCGATCAACCGTAGGATGTGCTGCGCACCATGAACGTCTGCGTCATCATCCCCGCTGCTGGCAAATCCAGCCGCTACGGCATCGGCGACAAGCTTGCGCAGGATCTCGGCGGCCGCGCCGTCCTCCTCCGCACCGTCGAAGTCTTCACCAAGCGCGATGAGGTCAAATCCATTATCGTCGCAGGCCCGCTCGATGGCTTCGAGGACTTCCGCAACAAGTTCGGCCCCACGCTGGGCTTCCACGGTGCCAAACTCGTGCCCGGCGGCAAGACGCATCGCTGGGAAACTGTCAAGGCCGTGCTCGATCACCCCGACGCCATTCCGCCCGAAGCGACGCACATCGCCATTCACGATGCCGCCCGTCCCGCAGTCAGCGTCGAAGTCCTCGATCGCGTCTTCGAAGCCGCCCGCGCCCTGCCCGCGGTGATCCCCGTCGTGCCCCTCAACGCCACGATCAAGCGCGTCGAAGCCGAGGCTGTCGATGTTCGCTCCACCGATGATGACGTCATCGCCGACCTCATCCTCGGCGATGCTGGCAAGGTCGCGGTCAACGCCCGCAAGGTGCTGCAGACCATCGACCGTGCCAACCTCGTCGAAGTCCAGACTCCGCAAGTCTTCGAGATCGAACTCCTGCGTCGAGCGTACAAGCAGCCCAAACTCGATGGCGTGACCGATGACGCCGAAGCCGTCGAACGCCTCGGCGAAACCGTGCACGCCGTCGAAGGCGATGTGCGCAACATCAAGATCACGCGACCAGCCGATCTCTCGCTCATGCGCGCGATCCTGAACGTGCCGCCGCCCGCCCAGCGCCCCGTACACAAACGGTTCTGAGGCGGCGTCGGCTTGACCGTTCCCCACGCCGGGCTACACTCCTCTCCCTCGCCTCGGTAGCTCAGTTGGTAGAGCAGCTGACTCTTAATCAGCGGGTCCAAGGTTCGAGTCCTTGCCGGGGCACTGGCACCTCACGCACGGCCTTGGCGACCACCGCCGAGGCCGATTTCACCTCGTCTCATCACCAATTGACGATGACCGTCAGCAGGTCGTTGACGTCGATGTTGCCGTTGACGTCGAAGTCGGCAGCGCAGCAGGCGGCCGGGCACGGGCCCCAGGTGGTGATGACTGCCAGCAGGTCGTTGACATCCACCACGCCATCACCATTGACGTCGCCGGGGTGCAGATCCTCCAGCGTTTCGCCCAGCGACTCGATCGGCCCGATGTCCACCCGCGCCAATGCGCCGCATGCCGCGCCCGCGGTGGCGGGATTATCGCTGAGACGCGGCGCGCCGTTGTAGTCCAGTGGAACGAGTTCGGCGGTGTCGGCGTCACCATCGAGATCCAGCACGTCGATGGGTAGCGCCCACGTCGCGCCGGCATCGATGCATGGCGAGCCCGGTGCCGGTGCGTAGTTGCCCACTGCGGCGTTGACGAACAACGGGTTGGCGTTGAGGTTGCCAGTTCCCGCGTATCCGCCCTGCACGTTGCTGAAACGCACCAAGGGCTGCTGGCTGCCGCCGATCGTCGCGCCATTGTGGTTCCCCCACAGCACTGTGTTGGAGACTTTTGACTGCGTGGCTCCGTTGGCGATGATCAGCCCGCCGCCGGCGTTGCCTACGACCGCGCAGTTGACCACCTGCGTCAGACCGCCCAGCACCGACTCATAGATCGCGCCGCCACCGAACGACGATGTGTTGTTGCTCACAATCGAGTTCACCAGCAGCAGCCTGCTCCCGGACGACATCGCTCCCACCATCAGCGCACCAGCCACGCCCGTCGCCTGGTTCCCGTCGAAACGACAGGAATGGAATCTCATATCCGCGAACGATGCGACGCCGACGGCAGCGCCGCCATCCTGCGACGTGTTGCTCTGGAAAAGGCAGCCCACGACGTTGGTCGGCGTCCCTGCGCACAGTGCGCCGCCGGTGACGTCTGCATGGTTGGCCTGAAACTCCGAATTCAGGATATTCAGTGGATCCTGCGCGTTGGGGGTGATCAGCAGGCTTGCGGTGAATATCGCGCCGCCAGCGTTCCCCGCGTCATTGCCGCTGAATTCGCTGTTCTGAATCGAAACAGGGCAGTCCTCCACGTACACCGCTCCACCATCGCCCGAGGCGCCATTGCCGGAGAAGGTCGTATCGAGAATGCCGACACCGCTCATCGACAGCAGGTACACGGCACCCCCCTTGCCCGCGCTGTTGGAGTCAAACGTGCAGGAATCAAGGACCAGCGTGCCGTGCTCCATCCGGATCGCGCCCCCTCCGCCTGTTCCGAAGGTGAGGTTGCCGTCGAATGTGCAGCCCTCGAACGACGCAGCGCTTTCGTTTCCATAGACCGCGCCGCCTCCGCCGCCGCTGCCGCCGCCGGCCTGGTTGTCGGTGAACGTGCACAACCCTGCGTCGAGCGATGAGTTGTCGGCCAGCCAGATCGCCGCACCGTAGGCGATCCAGTCCAGCGCCTGGTTCTCGTGAAAGCCGCACAGAGCCATGGTGATGCTGCTGGAATCAGCCACGATCGCCCCGCCATATTGGCTCACCCAATTCCCGATGAAGTTGCAGCCAAGCAGCGACACTGTGCTGTTCTCGCAGGCCATCGCCGAGGCTCCGCAGCAACCGAAATTGCTGTTGTCGGTGAAGGTGCACCCCGACAAAGCCGCACCGTTGGAGTTCGCGCACGAGATCGCGCCGCCTCCGAACGGAGCGGTGTTGTTGGTGAAATTGCAATTGGTCAGCGTCGGCGCACAGGAGGAAATGTGCAGCGCGCCGCCGCCATCGCCACCCGATTCGACCGAGTTCGAGGAGAACGCACAGTCAACAACCTCCGCGTCGTTCACCACGTGCAGTTCGAGGCCGCCGCCATGCAATGACGACTCATTTGCGGTGAATGTGCACCCGTCGATGGTCGGCGCGCCATACTGAAACCAGGCGCCGGCGCCCTGATCAGCCTGATTGCCCGTGAAGATGCAGTCGGTCAGCGTCGCCGAGGAAGTCACGCCGTAGACGCCGCCGCCCGACGAGTCCGCAGTGTTGTTCTGAAATCGGCAGTTGCTGATCGTGGGCGATGCCAGGGCCATGAACAACCCGCCTCCGTGCTGGTCCGAATGTCCATTGCGGATCGTAAAGCCTTGGATCACGGTGCCTGCACCTTCGAGCGAGTTGCACAGCACCACCGGTCCGTCGCCGCCGCCGTCGATGATGGTGGTCGCGTACCCGGCTGCCCCGTTCAGCGTAATGGCCTTGCCGTCGAGATCGATCGTCTCCATGTACGTGCCCGGCAGCACCATGACCGAGTCGCCGTTCGCCGAGGCGTTAATGGCCGCCTGGATGGTGCGTTTGGGCCCCAGCGGCGCGACGCAGTTGACGTTGACGCCAGCCCACGCATCGTTGCCGCATGGCGCAACGTAGCGTGTGACGGCCTTGGCAGCCGTCGTTGCGAACAGGGCCGCGACGAGTGCGAAGCATGGCAGCGTGGACTTGAACGGCATGGCGTCTCCTTCAGGTGAATCCTGGTCGCGGCCAATCCGGCCGCAGAGGTTCGTTGAGAAAGACGCGGAATCAGACGGCAACTGCCATCATGAAAACCCAGAAGAATTCCGAGTACCTTTGCCGCTCGCCCGCCCATCCATGTCGTCCGACACCCCCATGTCAGCCGCCGCTCAGAAACTGGTGTTCGCCGCGTTCGATCGCTGGAGCGAGCTGGGCGACATCCACCGCCTCTCGGAACGCGAACGCACGTTCGTGCTGGTGTGGTCCATGCTGGGCATAGTCGAGAACGGCGGCCTCGCCGGCTTCTTCGACACCTCCACAGCTCCATATGCCAAGGAGAACATCCAGGCCCTGAAGACCATCGGCGCTGCGAACCTCGCCGCCGTACTGCACGATGCCAATGCCGTGTTCGACGAGTACGACGCATCGTGGCAGCCGCATGTCGACCGGCCACCGCTCGACGATCTGCCGCGCATGCAGACCCTGCAGCAGGCGTTCAACACGGCATCCGCAGGCATCTGGGAGCAACTCGATCGATATGCCATCGCTCCCGCGCCATGATCGCCCCCGGCGCAGAGCCGGCAGCTTTCATCATTTCGTCTCAACTCAAAACTCAGTACTCAGAACTCGTACTCAGTGTTGCTGCCTCAGCGCCGCACCATCGACTGCAGCGCGATGATGATCTCATTCTGCGTTGGCGCGCCGTGCGCGTACAGACGGCAGTCCATGGCCGCGCCCCTGGGCGCGGGCAGGCCGAAGAGGTCGCGGCCGTTGACCAGCACCGTGGGTGATGGCCAGTCGCGCCGCGGATCGCCAGCCGCCAGTCGTTCCTGATCAATTTGCTCAATGGTCGCCGCGAGCGCGAGGGACGTGACGGCGCTGGCGACATTGGCGCGCGTGTCTGCGATGTTCGGGCAGCCGCTGAAGCCGAGGACTTCGATGTGAAGGGGTGATGGCGTCGATTCCGCGGGCGAGGCCGGGGCGAGCTCGACTGAGGATGAGGAGGTGGATGCGCAGCCCCAGCCGCCGCCCCCGACCCCCGCGCTCATGAAGGCGATGAGCAGACCGGCAACGCACGGACCACTGGTGAGTACCCGCTTCCACATGACTGGATCATTGTACCGGACGTCGGGTGTCAGGTGACAGGGAGAGGCTTCTCTGCCAAGAGCCAGGAGTCACAAGCCAACAGCCTCAGTCCTCTGTCATCCGTTACGCGGTCATGTCAGTTCGCGCCGGGCGGCCTGGGTCAGGCGCGTGCGGATCCAGTCGGTAAGGCGCAGGCCGGCGCTGTCTGCAGCGCGGCGGAGGTCGCGATAGGTTGTCTGATCGGTGCGGGCGCAGATCATCATGGACTTGCGCTGCTGTTGGGGGAGCAAGGGGCGGCCGATTCGTGGCTTAGGGTTTCGTGGTGACATGACGCTGATTCCATACGCGTGCGCGGGGGCGCCTGCCCATCTTTACCGGATCCAAGCGCAGGATTCTGGGTGAGTTCCTTAGCCAGTGAGGCTGACTTTCTGTATACGATTCTTCGTTGCAGGCGATCTCCTCAAAACGCCCTCCCTTGATGGATAGCGCCGAGAGAAACCCGGTCTGAACGATCCCCTTGACCATCCCCTGACCGAGGCTGAGCGAGCGTTCATCGGACGCTACGCCGGCATGCTGCGAGCGGCGCCGACCACGGTCGTACCGATCCTCAAGGTTGTCGAAGCCGACAATCCGCAGGCGCGTGACGCGATCGAGTTGTTGATCGCGCGCGGCTGGCTGGTGATGAGCGAGCCCGTCATGCACCTGACCGAGGAGCAGTGCGTGCTGTGCGGCAAGGGCCTGGAGATGGCGCGGCAAATCGCTGACCAACCCAGGCCTGCAGGCAGTACGAATGTCGCGGCAAGCTCCGGCGCGACGGGCTTCAGCCTGCGTGAGACTTGAGGCTGCGCAGTCCGCAGGCCTGTGTTGCCCCCGCGGTGCTTCCTTCCCTATTTCGTGGCGTTTTCGCATGCATCGCGGCTTGGATGCTGCGAATTCTTCGTTGCGCCAACGACATTCATCATGGAGTCCCCCATGCCAGGCTATCAACAGCCATTCTCGAATCAGCACCAGCAGGATCAGAATCAGAACCCCGGCCGCATGGGCGGTCAGGATGCCCCGAAGCCGCACCAGGGCCAGAACAACATGGAGCGCGGCGCAAAGTCCGAGGAGGAGCACACGAGCCTGCTCGATCTCGAGCCGCAGGAGCGACCCAGGGCGACGAGCATGCCGGGCCGCGAGCAGGGTGGCGACACGGGCGGCGCGAATCGAGATCCGCACAATCGTGTTGAACAACAGCACGACGATCAGAACCGGACGAACCAATCGTCGAAGGGGCAACCGCAGGATCCATCGCGGGGTCAGCGCCAGGGCGGAGAGAAGCCGCGGTAGAGAAGAGAGAGTCCACGTACTCGCCGCACCCTCTCCCATTCCTCATGGTGGGAGAGGGTGAGTGTTGGCGACCAGCCACAAGCGAATGCGGGCCGCGGGATATGGCATCAGACGGATGACCGCCGACGCTACGATGGCGGCTGCACACGCATGTCTGACGCAGGCTCCCCCACTGTTCCCTCTTCCGCCGCTGCCCGCGCCGCTGTCGCGAACGCTGTTGACTGTGCCTCTGATCGGCCGCTCGCAGAAGTGAAGGGGCTGGTCAAGGAGTTTCCCGGAATCCGCGCACTCGACGACATCGCGCTGGCGATCCGCCGTGCGGAGGTGCACGGCATCGTCGGCGAGAACGGCGCAGGCAAAAGCACGCTCATGAAGATCCTCTCCGGGATCGAGCAGCCGAGCGTCGGCTCGATCCTGCTCGATGGAACGCCGGTGACGATCACCTCGCCACACGCCGCGGACCGCCAGGGCATCGCGATGATCCACCAGGAATTGAACCTCGTGGATGAACTGAGCGTGGCGGACAACATCTTTCTCGGGCGCGAGCGGACACGCTGGCGGCTGGTGCACGATGGCTCGCAGCACGCGACCGCTCACGAACTGCTGAAGCGCATTGGCTGCGACATCGATCCCAGGCGCGCAGTGAAGTCGCTTTCGATCGCGCAGCAGCAGCTGGTCGAGATCGCCAAGGCCCTCGCGAGCCATGCGCGCATCCTTATCATGGATGAGCCGACGGCTGTGCTCAGCGAGCGCGAGACGGCGGCGCTGTTCGAACTCATCGCGCAACTGAAACGGCAAGGCGTGACAATTCTGTACATCTCGCACCACCTGTCGGAGGTGCTGGCGGTGTGCGACCGCGTGACGGTGATGCGCGATGGCCGCATCGTTCGGACGCTGGATGCGAAGGCTGCGAGCGAATCGGAACTCGCGCGGCTGATGGTGGGACGGCCGCTGGGCGATTACTACCCGAAGCGCGTGCCGGCGACGGAGGACGTACTGCTGCGCGTGCGAGATCTCGGCAGCGCCGCGACGCCGCTGACGCTCGAAGGCGTGTCGTTCGAGGTCCGGCGCGGCGAGATACTCGGCTTTGCGGGCCTCATCGGCGCTGGGCGCACGGAGATGGGCGAGGCGATCGTGGGGTTGCGCCGGCGCAATGCGGGGACGATCGAGGTTGATGGCAGGATGATCGCGCCGCGCTCGCCACGCGAGGCAGTGCGGCATGGAGTTGCGTACCTGTCGGAAGATCGCCAAGGGCGCGGGCTGACCGTCGACATGGGCCTGACCGAGAACACGACGCTTGTGTCGCTTCGTCGTTATTGCCGGCCGCTCATCAGCCGGCGTGCAGAGGACGCGGCGGCGCGTGGCCACGTCGAGCGCCTGCACATTCGCGCTGGCGCGCTGCGGAGACCCGTACGCACGCTTTCTGGTGGGAATCAACAGAAAGTGGCCTTGGCGAAGTGGCTGGAAGTGGAGCCGCGCGTGTGGATACTGGATGAGCCGACGCGCGGCGTCGACATCGGCGCCAAGCGCGAAATCTACGACCTCGTCGGCCAACTCGCGCAACGTGGCATGGCCTGCGTGTTCATCTCATCGGAATTGCCCGAACTGCTGGGTGTGTGTCATCGCATTGCCGTGATGCGCGAGGGTTCGATCGCTGCGATTCTTGATGCGGCGCAGGCGACCGAAGAGAAGATCATGCACCTTGCTGCGGGGGTGAACGCCTGATGGCCATCATGAGATTCATCGAGCGGCTGCCGCGCTGGGCCGCGCCGCTGATCGCGCTCGTGCTGCTGGTGGCGTGCACGGTCATCCTCGAAGTCGCCACCAAGGGCAACTCCGCGTTCCTCTCCGGCCAGAACCTCTTCAACATCCTCCGTCAGTGGTCGTTCGTCGGCATCATCGCCATCGGCATGACATTCGTGATCGTCCTCGGCGGTATCGATCTCTCCGTCGGCTCGCTCGTCGGCTTCGTGGGCGGGCTGGGCATTCTCACGCTGAACTCGATCAACACCGCGCCGGCGACGACCGCGGCCGCGACAACCGCTGCCGAAGCCATCGCTGCAGGTCGCAACGCGCCGCCGGGCTCGCCGCATGGCTTCGAATCGCTGATGGCTGCAATCTGGAACTCCTTTGGCGTCGGCGACAACGAAACCGCGGCCGTGCTCATCGCGCTGGCGGTGATGCTTGTCGCCGGCACGCTTGCGGGCATGCTCAACGGCACCCTCATCGCCAAGGGCCGGCTCGCGCCGTTCATCGCCACGCTCGGCGGGCTTGCCGCCTATCGCTCGCTCGCACTGGCCATGGCCGACGGCGGCGAGTATCGCTCATCGAGCATGAGACTCTTCGGCCTCATCGGCCAAGGCGGCATCCCGATCCCGTTCACCAACGTAGCACCACGCGCTCCGCAGCCGGTGCCGTTGCTGTTTCCCTGGCCGGTGGTCGTGTTCATCATCGTTGCGCTTCTGGGGTGGGTGTTGCTCAACCGCACACGGTACGGCCGCTACGTGACGGCCATCGGCTGCAACGAGCGGGCCGCGGTGTATTCAGCGATCAACGTCGATCGCATCAAGATCCTTACCTACACGCTGATCGGCTTCCTCAGCGGCTTAGCGGCGCTGCTACTGGCGTCGCGAATGAACTCCGTGAGCAGCGCCCAGACGGGCCAGTTGTACGAACTCGATGTCATCGCGGCGGTGGTCATCGGCGGCACGCGCATGCGCGGCGGCTCGGGCACGATCGTCGGCACGGTCATAGGCGTGCTCATCCTGGGCGTTATCGGCAACATGCTCAACCTGCTGCAGGTGTCGGTGTACCTGCAGGGACTGGTCAAGGGCGCGATCATCGTCGCGGCGGTGCTGGCGCAGCGCGGCGAGCGGATGTAGCAACAAGGGATGCCCCATGAGCCCCGGACTCCACCGCGGGGATTACCGAGCATCGGAGCAGGCAGTATGATGCGCCGCTCCGCCGGCAAGGAATCTGCCCATGCGCAACTTCATCACCACCGCTGCTCTGCTTCTTTCCGTCTCATCGCTTGCTTCCTGCGACAACAGCGGGACATCGTCGACGGGCGCAAACACAGCCAACAATCCCAGCACGGCGAAGGCCCCGGCCCCCAACGCCAATCGCACGCCGTCGAACCCCTCGGCGGCGCCGGGCGGCGAGGTGCGCGAAGAAACCGTCGGCGGCGGCAACGCTGCCAACGCGAACTCCGCCTCGGGAAAGAAGATCAAGATCGGCGTCTCCATTCCCGCAGCCGACCACGGCTGGACCGCCGGCGTGGGTTGGTGGAGCAAGGACGCGATGGCCAAGCATCCTGACATCGAGTGGGTGTATGCCACCGCGGCCGATCCGGCCAAGCAGATCGCCGACATCGAAGACATGATGACCCAGGGCGTCGATGGCCTGGTCGTGCTCGCCACCGAGAGCGCGCCGCTGACGCCCGTAGCCAAGAGCGCGCACGAGCGCGGCATCTTCCTCGTGAACGTCGATCGCGGCTTCCTCGAGCCCGTTGCCGACATCTTCCTCGAAGGCGACAACAAGGCCTTCGGCCGCAAGAGCGCCGATTACATGGTGCAGCGCCTGAAGGGCAACGGCAAGATCGTGATCCTGCGCGGCATCCCATGCACGGTCGACACCGATCGCTACGAAGCCGCGATGGAGGTGTTCAATCAGAACCCCGGCATCGAAGTGCTCGCTGCCCAGCCGGGGATGTGGAATCAGCAGAAGGCCCTCGAGGTGATGCAGTCGTACCTGACACAGTTCCCGAAGATCGACGCGGTGTGGGCCAGCGACGATGACATGGCCCAGGGCTGCGAGAAGGCGATCAAGGAAGCCCACCGCGAGAGCGAGATGTGGATGCTGGGCGGAGCGGGCATGAAGGACATCGTCAAAAAGGTGATGGATAAAGATCCGATGTACCCGGCCGACATCACCTATCCGCCGGCGATGATCGCTCCAGGCATTCACATCGCCGTGGCGAATCTGCACGACAAGGGCAACGAGCTTGGCGTCTATCAGCACATTCCTGCGCACCTGCACCTGGACAAGGCGGCGCTGCGGGCCGGCACCGAGCCCAAGTGGACCGGCCAGCGGC
>Ga0111539_10000697_pt1 | contig 43532 bp, 29 predicted proteins | sample RhiMethybrSRZTD1_FD_79667 | JGI IMG/M metagenome (GOLD analysis project Ga0111539, IMG submission 79667) | Populus rhizosphere microbial communities from Tennessee, USA - Rhizosphere MetaG P. TD hybrid SRZTD1 (version 2) (version 2) | ecosystem: Host-associated > Plants > Roots > Rhizosphere >... | reverse complement strand
CTCGGCAAAACACCCGCGCTGCACGCGCTGGTCGGGATAGATGAGTATTCCCTTGGTTTTCGCGCCGGCTATTTCGAGCGCCAGAATCTCGACGCTCGCGTCGGACGACCGGAAACCCCGGCCAGAGTCGTCGGCCAGATCGGGGCGGGTTGATCCGCGGCAATCCTCGGCCCGTACCGGGCGCCTTGCAGGCAATGGTGTAGGAATATCGACGGTAACGTCGAGCGGACGACGTTTCGGCATTTGTTCACAGAGTTTCGCTAGAAATATCCTTCGCGCTTTTTCCGTTCCATCGAGCCGGCCTGGTTGCCGTCGATCAGGCGTCCGGCACGCTCGGAAGTCCGTGCCCGCGCCAGTTCTACCACGAGCCCAGCGTCCGGAACCGCACCTGCTTCATGACCGGGGTTTCCCCGGGTTCGAGCGGCATCCGCCCTGTACGCGGGTTTGCTAAACTTCATTCCCGGGCCAGTTTGGGGGGTTGCCCGTTTTCTCAAGCAGGTTGGATAGCCGTATGATGAAATCCCGGCCGGCGCCTGGCCGCGCCATCCGCATCGCAGGGCTGTGCCTGACCGCTTTCCTTGCCGGAGGCTGCAAGGAAAAGGCGCCGGCGATCGAGCAGGTGCTGGTCCAGGCGGAGCAGGAGCGTGCCAAGGGCAGGCACGAGGCCGCCATCATCCGTCTCAAGAACGTGGTGCAGAAAGCGCCGGAGCATGCCGAGGCGCGCTACCGGCTGGGCCTGGCGTACCTCGATACTGCGGACTATGCGTCGGCGGAGAAAGAGCTGCGCCGGGCGCTGGAGTTGCGCTACGACCCCGTGCGGGTCACCGTTCCGCTCGCCAGGGCGTTGATCGGGATGGGGGAATTCCAGAAGGCTTACGACCAGATCAAGCCCCCGGCCGGGGCAGACGCCAGGATGGAGGCCGAGATCCTCGGTCTCCGGGGAATGGCGGCCGTCGCGTTGCGGCGCGACACGGAGGCGCGCGAGCTGTTCGAGCAGGCGCTCGCGAAGCAACCCGGCCTCCCCGAGGCCCTCCTCGGCCAGGCGCGACTTGCCATGGCTGAGAAGAAACTGGATGCAGCGGCTGCCTTGATAGAGCGCGCCATTGCGGCCGCCCCGCGCAGCGTCGAAGCCTGGCTCATGAAAGGAGATCTCAACCGGGTCCTGGGGAAAGGGGATCCGGCTGCGGACTACCGCAAGGTCCTGGAGCTGAGCCCGGCAAACGTGCCGGCGCGGCTCAACCTGATTTCACTGGAACTGGCCGCGAACAACCTCGATGCGGCGGAAAAGCTGCTCGCCGAGGCGCGCAAGCTCGCACCCCGGAATACCCTGGTCAAGTACGTGGAAGCGCTCGTCGAGTTCCGCAAGAAGAACCATCCCGCGGCTCGTGAGGCGGTGTTGCAGGTGCTCAAGGTGGCGCCCAACCACCAGCCCGCCGTGGTGCTCGCCGGCGCGATCGAGTACGCGCTGGGCTCGCACGTCCAGGCGCAGACCTATCTCACGCGCGCCGTCGAGCGCGCGCCCGGCAATCTCTACGCCCGGCGGCTGCTCGTTTCCTCGCTCGCGAAATCCGGGCAGACGCAGCGCGCGCTCGAAATGCTGGCGCCGGGGCTCGCACAGGCGCCCGACGACCCCGTTCTGCTGGGCATGGCCGGAGAGCTGGCCATGCAGGGCAACGATTTCGCGAAGGCGCGCCAGTACTTCGAGAAGGCCGCGAAGCTGGATCCCAAGAGCGTTGGCGCGCGCACCGGGCTCGCGGTCAGTCGCCTGGCGTCCGGAGACGCGGACAGCGGGCTTGCCGATCTGGAGGCCGCGACGCAGCTCGATTCCGGCAAGCATCACGCGGACGTCCTGTTGATTGCCACGCACCTCCAGCAGTCCCGCTACGACCAGGCGTTGAAGGCGAGCCAGTCGCTGGAAAAGAAGCAGCCCAATAATCCGCTGACCTACAACCTCAAGGCCGCCGCGTACCTCGGCAAGAAGGACGTCAAATCGGCCCGCCGGGAGCTGGAACGCGCCATCGAACTGCAGCCGACCTATCTGCCTGCCGCGCTGAATCTCGCGCAGCTCGACCTTCAGGACAAGAATCCAAAGGAGGCGCGCCGCCGGCTCGAAGCGATAGTGGAAAGAGAACCGAACAACGCGCAGGGGCTGCTCGCCCTTGCCAGCCTCGGGCCCCGTCTGGGCGCCTCCTCGAAGGAGCAAGTGCAATGGCTGGAGCGCGCCGTGCGCGCGAGTCCCGGCACGGCGCAGCCCAGGCTGATGCTGGCGCGTTTCCACCTCCAGGCCGGAGAGCCGAAAAAGGCGCTGGAGGTCGCGCAACAGGCTGGGGCGGCCAGCCCGGACAACCCGGAAGTGCTCGAAGCGCTGGGGTCGATACAGCTCGCTGCGGGAGAAAGGCACCAGGCCCTCGCCACCTACACGAAGCTCGTGGGCGTGCAGCCGAAGTCGCCCGCCGCGCTCTTTCGTCTCGCCACGGCCCAGTCGGCCAATGCGGATGCCGCGGGCGCAACCGGTTCGCTGCGCAAGGCGCTCGCGCTCAAGCCCGATTTCGCCGAGGCGCAGGCGTTTCTCGCCGAGCTGGAGACGCGGGCGGGCCGCTATGCCGAGGCGCTGGCGATCGCCCGCCAGCTCCAGAAGCAGGCGGCCAGATCGCCCCTGGGCCACGTTCTCGAGGGCGACGTGCTGATGGCGGACAAGAAATACCCGCAGGCGGTAAAGGCCTACGAGACGGCCTACGGCATGGCGAAGAGCGGGACCGTCGCGATGAAGCTGCACGCGGCGTACCGGGATGCGGGCAAGCCGGACGAAGGGGAAGCCCGTCTCGCCGACTGGCTAAAGGCATCACCCGATGATGTAGCCGTGCGGCTGTATTCCGCCGACGTCAGCCTGAAGGCCGGGCGCTACCGCAACGCGATCGAGCAATACGAGTGGCTGCAGCAGAAGCAGCCGGAGAACATCGTGGTGCTGAACAACCTCGCGTGGGCCTATCAGCAGGTGAAGGACAAGCGGGCGCTGGAGACCGCCGAACGCGCCTACAAGCTCACGCCCGATAATCCGGCAGTGGCCGATACCCTGGGTTGGATCCTGGTCGAGCAGGGCAACGCAACGCGCGCCGTCCAGCTGCTGCAGAAGGCCGTCTCGGCCGCGCCCAAGGCTCCCTCGATTCGCTACCACCTCGCGCAGGCCTGGTTCAAGGCGGGCGACAAGGCGAAGGCCCGCGATGAGCTGGAAGGACTGCTGTCGGTGGGGACCAGGTTTCCGGAGGAGAAAGAAGCGTCGACTCTGCTCAGGCAATTGCGACAGTAGAGGCGCCGGGCTGACCGCGGGCTTCGCTTGCCCTCACAGGGCAACGGCGAGCGCGCCGCCGTTACGGGCATTACACGACCCGCACCTTACGTTCTCGCGCCCGAGGAATAGAGCTGGGTTGCCCCCGCGCGATTTCCGCGGCGATGACGCGATAGAGGGGCCGGACTATGAAGCCCAGGTTTCCGATGGTCTCGGTCGCGCTCAGCATCGAAGGAAGACGCTGGCCGCGATGCTCTATCGGGGCGCCGATCGTATCGATCTTGACGCCCAGTCTGCGCAGGTGCCTGACCAGACGCGCCTCCGTCAGGATGAACAGGGTATCGATGCCGTTCACGCGCGCGAGCTCGATAGTGCCGAGGTAGAGACCGGCCAGAATGTAGGGAAAGCGCGGGCGGAACAGCGTATTGAAGCTCTGGATCAGCCCCGTCGCTGATTGTTCTTCGCCCTTCCGATTGCGGAACTTCCTCAGGACTGCAAGGCGCCCGAATTCGCCGATGACATCGCGCGGTAGCGCCGCCGAATCGACGATGGAGCGATCCAGGGTCGCGGCGCAGGCTTTCTCGAAAGGAAGCGGCTCATCGGGCGCTTCGGGGCGAGTCAGAACGAGACGCGTGCACCCCATGAATTCTCCGACTTTCGTGCTGCGTATGAGGAGGTGCAGCGAATGAGCGTCGTACTCGTCTTCCTCTCTCCCGCTCGGTCGAACGGGCTCCCACTTCAGCTCCTCGCAATAGACCTGATGCCGCAGGCGATAGACCTCATCTTTCAGAGCGTCCGAATACGCCGGAACTATCTCGAAATGCTGCTCGAAAACTTTACCGAGATTGAATATCTCCGGCAGAAACATGCCGCACTTCCCCTTCCGGTATCGTGTCTGGCGCGGTTGCGATGCGGCCGCTACTGGAGTCTTTGCAGGTAGTCCTTGGTGAACATCCGGTCGGGGAGGTCGCGCAGCTTCATCTCCGAATACTCGAGCACGGATTCTTCGCCTTTGCGCAGCGCGTCCTCCATGATGAGGCGGGTTGGCCGCTGCTTTCCCAGCACGGTCTTGTAATTCTCATAGCGCGCCGTCTTCAGCAGTCGATTGGACAGGGAATAGAACTCCGCGCGGTGAGGCCAGAAATTGGATTGCTTTACCCAGTAGATAACCTTCTGGTAGGTTACACCGCGATCGACCGCGGTGAGCTCCAGCACGTGATACGGTTCACCGCCTATGGTGTCGGTGCGCACGATCTTCGGATTGTAGTCGCCGCTGAAGTTCGACCGCGCCAGATCGCCGTTGGCGACCTGGCCGGTGAGGCGTTGGGATAGCGCCAGACGCACCGGCTGCGAGATGTTGGGCATGAATACCCACAGGTCGCGGCCCTTCATGAGCATGACCTGCCCGCGCTCCGAAGCGGGTTCGGTGATCTGCACGACCGTGTTTTCATTGCCCTTGCTGAGGATGCGATACCTGCGAACCTCCGCCGCTTCACCCGTGGCCGCTGTTTCGATCTTTACATCGACCTGGAACCCCTCGCTCGGAAAGCGTATCTGATCCGACTTTTCCACTATACTTCTCGCAAGGTCGTCCTCGGCAGCTTCGGAGACCTGTGGAAACTGCCCGACGAGGGACAGCAGGCCCACGATCAACGTGCGCATCAAGAAATGTCTTCGCATATATGGCGATTGCGTATCGGAAGTAGGGGAGAAGGGAGAAGACGTGTATGAGCCTTGCGAACGTAGTTCAAATCGAAAACGTAACCAAATCCTACCAGATGGGCGACCAGCTCGTCCATGCGCTCAAAGACATCACGCTCAACATCGAAGACGGGGTCTTTCTCGCCATCGCCGGCCCGTCCGGCAGCGGCAAATCGACGCTGCTCAATATGATGGGCTGCATCGATACGCCATCGACCGGCAAGCTCTACATTGACGGGCAGGATGTCACCGGGAAAACCCCCGACCAGCTCGCCGAGCTCAGGGCGCGGACCATCGGCTTCATCTTTCAGACCTTCAACCTGCTGCCGGTACTGTCGGCGGCGGAAAACGTCGAATATCCCCTGCTGCGGCTGAAGGAGATAAGCCCCGCCGAGCGCCGCGAGCGGGTCGCGAAGTATCTCGCCATCGTCGGCCTGGAGAAGTACGCCGGCCGTCGTCCCAACCAGTTGAGCGGCGGCCAGCGGCAGCGGGTGGCGATCGCCCGCGCGCTGGCGACGCACCCCAAGATCGTGCTGGCGGACGAGCCGACCGCCAATCTGGACCACAAGACCGGCTCGGGCATCCTGCAACTGATGAAAGACAGCAATCGCTTCTACAAGACCACGTTCATCTTTTCCACCCACGATCGGCGCGTCATGGACATGGCGGACCGGCTGGTCCAGGTCGAGGACGGCGAGATCCGCATGTTCGGCATCAAGGGGGCGAACAAATGGCTGATGGTGAACGAGCGCATGGGCACCATGGAAGACGCCCCAATCGTGGAAGGGAATCTGATCTAGGAGGCTATGAACAAGGGGGCAAGCCCCCTTGTGATCCCCCAACTTCAGAGGGAACCTGCAACCGACTTCGCGAATTCGGGCACTTGTTCATAGGTTCCCCTGAGAGAATCCGGGCCTGAAAGAAAAACGGCGAAGTCGCCTGCGACTCCGCCGTTCTTCAGGGCTATTCGACTTTCAGGCTGGGTTCACAGCCTGAGAAGCCGGACTTCCATCAGGCAGCAGGCTGCTTCTTGCTCCGCCGGGTAGAGAATCCCAGGCCGGCCAGGCCGATACCCAGCAGCGCAAGCGACGCTGGTTCGGGCACGACGGGGGTGTTGTTGAAGTCCACCCCGCCCGAAGCCGAAGTGACTGCGCAAACCGTCGGTCCCGCGTTGCAAACAAGGCCTTGCCCGGTATTGTTGAACTCGCCGAACGCCAGGCTGTAGAAGGGGGTCGGCTCGGCGAAATAGGCATCGCCTACCCCGCTAGTGCAAACCGGTCCCGGAATTGGGAAGCCGCCTACCGTAGCCGTACCCGCACCCGTACAGATCCCGAATGCGGATATCGAGTTCAGGAACACGCCCCCAAGGGTGTTGAAACCAGCCGTGCCGGCGATCGTGCCCGCGGAGAACCCGAGCACGATATCGTCGGCCGTGACTCCGCCGACGATTGCCGCAGCGCCCAGAGTCGCCGGGGTGAAGGTTGTGTTAGTGCCCGGATCAGCCAACAGCAGGAAATCCAGCGAATCGATGTTGTATACGGCCCCGGGCTGACCGGCAGTTCCGCTCGCAAGCGACAGATCTATCGAGTAGGTCAGGTAAAGATTGTAGTCGACCAACAACCCGGTCGATAGGGGGCTTAAGGCCGACGCGTTGAGCGTAAAGGCCGTGAACTGAAGGTAACCCGTAGCAGTAGCATCGTTTCCCGCAATCAGAATCCGTTCCGATGAAGTGCCCTGGATAAAGTCCGCGACAAAAGGAGCGGTGGCGAAAATATTTCCAGGAATGGCAGTTGGATCAATGGTGAACTGAGGCGCTGCAGCTGCCTGGCTGGCGACGCCCATTGCGAGCACGGCCCCAACGGCGGTTGCCATTACTGTCTTACCTAGATTGATTGATTTCATACTCTGTTATCTCCGAAGTTTGTAGCTGTTGGTTCCGTGTCGGCATCAGCTGCCTTACGCCTCCTCTATAAGCACAATTCGGGCCAGAATCATATTTCTTTTTGTAATCAAAGTGGTATTGGATTAACCCCGATCTTCATCGTGGGGCTGTGTAAAATTTTCTGACAAACTCCCCCAATCCAATGGGCCGCCGGATCACTTACCTATTGATTATTTTACCTTTTGAGGCGAGCCGCCCTGTAAAATTTTTCGACAACGCGGGTATTCCAACAAAATAGTAATGTTTTCAAGCTATTGTGATCGGCCGGCCTGGATGTGGCGTGAGGGGGGCTGAGCATCGGGGGACCAGCTGAAATTGAGCGCGCGAGTGGGTAACATCATTCGCATGCCGAGACTGGCCTTCGTCCCCATCATACTCCGGGAGTTGCTGGGCAAGCGCACCCTGCCCAGGGAACCCGAACCCGATCTCGTCATGCAGGACGAGGAGCAGGTGAAGGCCTATACGCTGGCTGGGCGCATCGACGGCGTAATGTCGGCCGCCTACCTGTTTCATAGCGCACAGGCTTCCTCGGTCATTTGCGGTGCGCACCGCGTCATCGATCTGGGATGCGGCCCGGCAACACAACTGGCGCAGATCGCGTCGTTGAACCCGGAGAGCGAATTCGTCGGCATCGATCTTTCTCCGACGATGCTGGAGAGTGCCCGCGACCATGTTGCCGCGAGCGGCCTGCAGAACATCAGTTTTGCCCAGGGCGACATCACGAACCTGTCCCAGATCGACGATCATTCGGCCGACGCCGTCATCAGCATGATGACGCTGCACCACCTTCCCACGCGTGACCATCTTGCCGCCTGTTTTCGGGAAATATCGAGGGTGCTGAAACCCGGGGGTGCGGTCTATCTGACGGATTTCGGGCGGCTCAAGTCGCTCAAGTCGGTCATTCAGTTCGCGTACATGAACACAGCCAATCAGCCGCACATTTTTACGCTCGATTTCGAACGGTCTCTCAGGGCGGCGTTTCTGTACGAGGAATTCGTGGAGACGGCCGGGAGGTATCTGCCGGGCTCCGTGCGACCGTACAGCACCTTCATCGTGCCGCTGCTCGTGATCCTGCGTACTCCGCCCCGGGCCATGCCCCGGGACGTTGCCTCACGACTGAATCAACTGAGGAAGGCTCTGCCGCAAGCCTACCGGCGCGACCTGGAGGACTTGCGGCTGTTCTTTCGGCAGGGCGGCCTCTCGGCAGATCCTTTCAGCGCCTCCTAGTCGTACTGTGTCACGCACGCTTCTTCACCGACCCGCAGCGCGGGCATCGCAGGAGGCGACGAGCGAATGCTGTGCTGAGGAGATAGCGCAGCGTGGGAATCGAATCGGGGACGTGGCGTTGTGCTCGACCGGCTGCCGCGAGGTTGGTAATCCGCGGGTAAGGCAGCCGCTTGTAGTCGAGTGGCGTTTTTTTGGAGGCCTTCTTCAGACTTCTGAAGGCTGGACCCCGTTGCGGTCCTTAGAGGCCGCCGCATGGGACCGAGAATAACCAGCACATCGGTGGCCTACTGCGTATTTGTGTTGTTCGTGCTGGCGTGCTTTAAACACCGGGCTACACCTTCGATTATCTCCTCCCATGTCTGGTTTGGGCTGCGCTCGAAGCGCGTAATTGAAGGGTGCCACGGGTCGCGGCCGCTGCCGAAGGTCTTCCAATCCGGCCCATAGCTCATCTGCCAGGTCTCGACTCCGAGCGCGCCCGACAGCACACTCACAGCGGTAGGCGCCGAGATTACCAGGTCCAGCGCCTTGGTCAGCGCCGCCGCTTCGTCAATGTCATCGAAGAGGTCCACCTCCGGAAAAGTGTGAAGCGACACACCGAACTGCGCCCTCCCCCGCGCCAACTCCTCGGTGCATTCGTCATACTGCAGCGATACGAAATGCACCCCGTTTACGGCAAAAATCGGCCCCCACTGCTCGATCCGCGTGCAGGATTGTGCACGTATTCCAAAGAGGTTATTGCTGCGCCACGAGAATCCGACCTTCAGGCCAGTGCCCAACTTATCGAGCCTCTGGCGCCAATACGCTACCCGTCCCATGTGGGCCGTAAGGTATCCGCGTTTGCTGGGGAAACTTTCCAGCGTCGAGCGAAAAAACCGCCCCAAGCTTCCAGCGGCCACTTGATAGTCTATATCCAATAACGTTCGTGGGTCGGGCGGATCGGTGCGCGCTACCATCAGTGCATCTGGAAATGAGCGCTTGAACAGCGCTAGGAGCTTGGGCGCACATTCCACTACGACCGTGGCCGAACGCTGCAACAGGTCCGGCAACATACTCGCAAACAGCAGTTCGTCGCCGATTCCTTGCTCCATCCACACCAGCACGCGATGCCCACCGATATTCTGGCCCTCCCAGTATCGTTGCGGGAAGACGCGTCGCGCGTATCCTGCCCCCGGCCCGAAACGATATTCGTATTCCTGCCACCCATGGTCGAACGCCCCCACAAGTAGAAGTGTGGATCCGTGGTTCGACCGAAATTTGGCGTTGGCCGGGTCGATTTCGATTGCGCGCCGATAGCAAGCGATGGCTTCATCGAACTTGCCGCACTCCGTGAGAGCGACCGCCAGGTTGTTATGCGCTGACGCAAAGTTTGGTTTGAGCTCGATTGCGCGCCGATAGCAAGCGATGGCTTCATCGGACCTATTCTCCGCCGCGAACACGCCGCCGAGAGTGTTGTGCGCCTTGAAATTGCCCGGATCGAGCGCTATCGCGCGCCGGAGGCTTACGGTTGCCTGGTCGAAATCTCCAAACGCGTGCAGGGCGATGCCAAGATTGCAGAGTGTTTCGGAATTGTCCGAGCGGAGCGCGAGTGCGTGTCTAAAGGCTGCAATGGCTCCCTCGTACTTGCCGCAGCCCATGAGCGTGAGCCCGAGATTGTTATGGAAGGAGGGGGTCTTTTGATCAATCTTGATCGCCCGCTGCAACATATCAATGGCAGTATCGTACTGCTGAGTATGACAAGCGACTACCCCGAGTAGGTTCAGGGCGTTTGCATTCCGCGGATCTGCCGCAGCAAGTGTGCGCAAGAGCTGTTCCGCCTCCGCAAAACGTCCGGTCTGAATTTCGCGCAAGGCCTGCGTCATCAACGCAGATTGTGTGTGGCGCTGGTTCGATGTGATTCGACTTGCCAGTTTGTCACCTATCCGTATGCGGTTGGCGAACGCACGCTGACAGCAGAAAGCTAGGCCGCTATTGATCGAGGATGATACCCGATAGCGGCTGCGGGTCGTAATGCCAAGGCAGCAGGGCCTCCAGGTTCTTGGCCTTCGCTGATTATTTGATCCCGTACCGTCCGGGCGCAAGCACTCCATTCGGATCGAGCGCGTTCTTGATCGACGACAGGAACTTCCGGGTCACGGGATTCTGGTCGAAGACGTGAGGCGAGCTCTGCGTAGTTTCCCGGTACGGTGGATAGCCCGCTTCGACCATGGCAGTCCGGATCTCCGCGTACCAGTCCGCAGCGCGCTGGGCGTCAGCGGGATCGGCCCTGTCGTAGAAGACGCCAAGGAGCAGCAGCACGGCCCGCGGGCTCTCGACGAGGATCTCGACGAAGACGTCGAAATCGTGTTTCGCGTATATCCGCCTGGCGGTCTCCAGCGCTTCCTGCACGTTCTGCGACAGGAACGGAACCAGCGGTCCGATCCAGATGAATCCGCATTGATCCTTCGGAGGGTCGAAGGCGCCCGTGGGCTTCTGCGGATGCGACTTGAAGTAGACCTGCTTCACGAACTCGTCGGTGGGAATCCCCCGGAACAAGTCGGCGCCCGGCTTCAACTGCGCCAGAAAAGCGGGGGATTTTCCCGTCAACCGGGCGAACCGGCGGGCGATCCGGAACAGGAGTCTGCCGAACCAGTCGGAGCGCGTCACGCGTCCAAACGACCAGAGGCTGCCGTACTTCCCGAGGCCTTTGCGCAGCGCCCGGCGCTGGCTTCGTACCTCCTGTGCGGTTCCGTAGAGGCCGCAGCCGAAGGTCCACGGACTCACCCCATGTTCCTGGCGCCACCGCAGCATGGCCTCCGGGCTCAGGCTCTTGCGCCCGTTCAGCAGATGCCTGGGGTACTGAGACATGATGCACAGCATCGCGAAGTCATTGGCCATGTGCGGCCGCGATTTCAAGTGCCCCCGGAATACCAGTTGCCGCAAGTCCTCGATCATTTCCGGGAAGCGATCGAGGGACCGGGTGTATTCGAACGCCAGGAAATCGAAGGCCTCGGGCTCCGGCATCAGCCAGATCCCCGCTTTCACCACGATTCCGAGGTTCGACTGGGCAAAGAGCCCGTCGAGATAGGGACCCACCCCCCACTTGTAGAGATGCCACACGCGGTTCGGCGTGTCGGTGGTGTTTCCGGTCCGCAGCAACGAGCCGTCCGGCAGCACGACCTCCATGCCGCACAGCGCGCCGAAATGATCGGCGTAGGGGGTCACGCCGCGCCCCTTGTCGAGGGCGTTGCCGATCACGCTGGCTGATTCCGTGCTCCCCGCGCAATCGCTCCAGAGGGAGAGCTTGTTGTCTTTCAGGTAGCGATTGAGGTCTCGATACGTGACGCCGGGCTCGATGACCGCGTAGCCCAGCTTTTCGTCGACCACCTCGATCTTCTTCATTCGTTCGAGGACCATGGTGATCCCGCCCGGGTAGACGGCCGACTTTTCGCCGTAGCCCCAGTTCTTTCCGGTGCTGACGGGCCAAATCGGCACCTTCAGTTCCTGGGCCAGAGTCACGATTTTCTGAACCTGATCGGTGGAGTGGGGATAGACGACGCAGTCCGGAATCTGCCGGAACGGGATGCACGTCCGGGTCTCCAGTTCGACCTCGTGCGACTTGCACAGCAACCCGTCAGCGCCGAGGATTTCGGTCAATCGATCCACCAGTGTGCTGGTCATATGAGAAAAGGCTCCATGCGGTGCGTGTTTCTCTCGAACTGGAGCTTAACGCCGGGCGCGCCGATCGAGATAGTAGTTCAACACCTTGTCGAGATAAGTTTGAGGCGGCGGTACGGGGATGCCCTGCGGACCGAGCAACGCCTCGGTGGCCTCGTTGTGGAATACCTGTTCGGAGGCGAGGTAGTCGAGAAAGATCGGCGCGGTCTTGATCGCGCGGCGAATGTTTTCCGGGGCAAACATGCCGAGCGGCACGAGCATGGCGCGGAACAAGGCGCGCGGAATGATCATGGTCCGCGGGACCGGGATGCCCCTGGCGCGAAATGTGGCGACGACCAGGCGCTGCAAGTCACCGAGCGCGATTGCATGGCGCGGCCCTGAACACAGATGAAGTATCCTGCCGCTGGTTTGCTGCTTTCCCGACGACCAGACGATCGCCCTGGCGACGTAATCGACCGGAACGGTGTCGAGCCGGGTGCGCCCGAACGAAGGGAACAAGCCCCGGCTGCGCGACCCGGTCAGGAACTCGCACAGGTGGTAGAAGATCTGAAAACTGATGGTGCGGCCGGTTATGGAATCACCGACCACCATGCTCGGTCGATGCACGGTGATCGGCAGGCCCTGCCGCACGGCCGCGCGCACCCTGATCTCGGCCTCGGCCTTGGCCTGCTCGTAGGTGTTGTGGAAATTCCGCGGCGTTTCGATCCAGTCCTCCACCACCTCCCGGTGATGGCCGCCGACGCCCACGGTGCTCACGAATTCGACCTTCTGCAACTGCCCGGACTGCTGCAATGCGTGGGCCAGGCTCACGACGTTCTCGGCCGCGCGGACTGCCGCATCGCGTGCCTCCTCGAGCGGCAGGTTCATCCGCACCAGGCCCGCGCTGTGGATGATGTGGGTGCAGTCGCGAATCAGCCCTTGATACCGGACATCGGGCATGCCGAATGAGGGAAGCTTGGTATCACCGCGGATTACCCGCACGCGGGCGGCATGTTTCGCGCCGCTCGGGCCCATGATGGCTTCGAGCAGCTCGAGCTTGCGTTTCTCGGCACTCTCGTCCGAATCGGCCCGCGCAAGCAGGTGGATCTCGCTGTCGTCCTGCGCCAGCAAATGCTCCAGGATGGAGCTGCCCACGGTGCCGGTGCCCCCCGTGAGGAAGTATCTTCGCGTCATACTACGCGCACGCACAATCTCGCCGGCTCGGATTGCCCCGGCTGAGACCTCGCCCGGTCGATGTCCGCGCACAATTGGGTGAGCGCGGTGTCGTACTTCCTGTCGATGACGGCGTGGCGCAGCTTCAGGTTGGAGGTCAGTTCTCCGCCTTCGATGGAAAACGTCCTGGTGGTAAGCACGACCCCATGCGGCCAGATCGCGGGCGCGAGAGCGCCGAGCTCGCGCGTGAGGTCGGCCTGAATTTCCCGCTGCGTGCCCGGATCGGCAAGGTCCATCTCACCGGATCGGGTGTCTGCCCGAGCGCGGGCATACGCCGGCGCCGAGATCACCGCGATCGCGAGTATCGTGGCGCCCCGGCGTCCCAGCGCCGCGGCCTGCTCGACGTAGGGTACGCGCCGCAGCGCGGCTTCGATGACGCCGGGCGATACCCAGCGGCCGTTCGCAGTCTTGAACACGTTGCCCTGGCGGCCGGTCAGTCTCAGATACCCGCCCTCCACGAATTCGCCCAGGTCCCCGGTTACGAGGTAACCGTCGGGCGTCAGCGCGGGCCGCTCGGTGTTCTCTGCAAGGTGGGGGTGAAAAACACCGGGCCCTCGCACCTGAACGACGCCCTCCTCGGACAGGCGCACTTCGTTGTACTTGAGCGGCCGTCCAACCGTTCCCGGCTTGCTCGCCGAGAGCAGATTGGCGGCAATGGGTACGATATCTTCGCTCTGGCCATAGGCTTCGAGTACCGGGATGCCGAGCGCGGCAAAACCATGCACCAACCACTCGGGACAGGGCGCCGAGCCGCTGACGATGTATCTCAGCCTGGACCCCATGACACCGCGCACTCGCTTGAGCACCGTGCGGTTCGCGAGCGCGGCCACGAACCGGGTGCACAACGGTACCGACAGGCCCGCTGCCTTGAGCACGTGCTGGGCCCGGTTGGCGGTGATCCCGCCGCGTATCAATGCGCCGATCGGTCTGGGCAAACGGGACAGTGTTTCGTTGATCCCCGCGTACAGGCGCTCGCAAAAAGTCGGCACGGCAATGAAAATGTACGGATTCGCGATGGGCAGACACTTCATCACCTGGCGCGGATCCTCGACGAAATAGGTAGCAGCACCCTTGACGAACGCGCACAGGTTGATGATGCGCTGGAAAGAGTTCGCAAGCGGCATCCAGCAAACGAGGTTGCAACCTTCCTCGATATCGTCGAATGCCTCCAGAATCGCGCGGCACGCGAGACAAACCTGGGCGTGCGTGTACACGATCGGCTTGGGAACGCCGGTAGTGCCCGATGAAAAGGCGATGAGGGCAGGATCATCGCCCCGGACCGGAGTGTCGGTCACGGCTCGAGCCGGCGCCTTGTGCTCTTTCAAACGCGATACGCTGATGACGCCATCCGTTTGCACTGCATCATCGATGACCAGCACGAAGCGCACTGCTGCACGGAGCACGGGATCGACTCGTTGCAAAAGGCTCTGGTTGCCCGCGATCAGTGCTACGGGCTTCAGATGGGACATCATCTGATTGGCCTGATCGGCGGGGTAGTACGGATCGATACCGATGACCAGTGCGCCGAGTTTCAACGCTGCGATCTGGCAGATATCCCAGTCCTGGGACGTGCCTGCCAGTATGACGATGCGCTCGTCGCGGCGCAGCCCCAGATCCGCCAGTCCCGCTGCCACCCGTTCCGTGACAGCGGCAAGCTCCGACCAGCTTGTACTGCGCCAGACACCGTCCTGATTCTGGGTGAAATGTGCGGGCGCGTCCGGGGTGAGCGCCGCGCGTTTCGCCAGCAGGGCTGGAATCGTGTCGACCGAGGCTAAAAAGCGTTCAACGGAACCCGGGGTCACGTTGGAACTTTCGGATCATACCAATTCAGCGGTTTGTTGATGATCAGGTCGTCGTGCGTGAGCCCGAGCCACTCCATCTGTTCGGTGACGATTCGGCCCAGGCGCAGCTTGCCCCAGCCCCCCAGGCGCCTTCTGATGATGTAATCGACCAGCGGCGCCTTGACCACCCAGTCGCCGCGGTCAGCCTTGCCACTGCGGATCAGCGCGGAGAACTCCGGGGCGTATGGGTTGTAACCGAAATTCTTCAGGTCGGAATACATCAGCAGCCAGTTCACGGGGTAATTGCTGAGCACGGGATCGGCATTGGACTTGTGCGGCACCAGGCCCAATTCGACGATCTTCTGCATGATTTCACCCTGGTTGTAGCGCCAGGCATGGAAGGGCGCGATATAACGGGGAAACCGCGTGGCGGGAGGATAGCGCCGGGGATTCCAGAATCGCGTCAGCTCCGCTTCGGAAAAGACGCCTGCTTCGCGCAATCCGGGCGGGGTCCAATCGGTCTCGCAGATGAGTTTTCGCGAGAATTCGTACTCCATGCGTTCCTTCTCCGGTTGACCCGGCGAGTAGCCGGCGAGCACCAGAGGAATTTCCTTTTCGTGCGCAATCGTCAGGGCATCGCCCTCGAAAAGCGGCGCATATACGTACGAAATCGTGTATACCGCGCCGCGCGACTCCTGGTTCTGCAGCAAGTAACGGAACAGCTTGCGATAGAAGGTCACCGGCGGGCGGTAGACCAGATGGTCGACCTGCAGGACTTCGATGGTCTTTCTGATGCTGGCCCAGGCAACATCAGGAATGTTGGCGTCGATCGTGAAAGCGAGCACGCGCAGCCCGCATTCCTTGACCGCGCGGTACAGCAGGTAAATGCTGTCCTTGCCGCCCGACAGGCAAACGACCGCGTCGTAACCCCTGGCGCCGCGTGTCGCATTGAGCGTCTTCTCGAGGTCTTGTTCGTACTGGTTTCGCCGCGTCTCCTGGATTTGCTCGACGTTCGGATTGTAGCCGCGACAAAACGAACAAATGCCATTGTTATCCAGGTCGGCACCGGGCACCTTTGACGGCAAGAGACAACGCGCGCACCGCGACATGCCCGCAATCTAGCACCGTTTATGGGCTGGTGGTATAAATGGTGTTATCCTCGAATCCCGATCTGGATCACCCTCAGGATCACCCGTTTGCCATGACTTCGACCGTTCCGACGCGTGGCGTGCTCTTGCGGTCGATGGATGGATGACCGTGCAGTCACTTTGGCTCGACTTCTTCCTCGCGTTTCGCAATGTCGTGCGCCAAAAGCGCCGCAGCGCGGTCGCCGTTGGAGCGGTTGCGTTTGGAATTGCGGCCCTGATCATCGCAAGCGGCTTCATCGAGTGGATATTCGTGGCTTTTCGGGAGGACACGATTCAGTCGCAGCTCGGACACCTGCAGATCGCAAGGCCCGGCTATCAGGAAGGGGGCAAAGCCGATCCCTATGCGTATCTGCTGCCCGATGCGGTACCTGAACTGGAATCGCAGAACGAGCCGCGCCAGATCAAGGCCGTCGCACCCCGCTTGTCCTTCAGCGGACTGGTCAGTCACGGTGATGCTACTCTGTCCTTCATAGGAGACGGGGTCAGTCCGAGAGAGGAAGCCCAGTTTGCACAAGGAGTACAGATTTCCGTGGGCCAGAATCTCTCAGCCGGTGAGCCCAACGCGATCATCATGGGAGCGGGACTGGCGCGCAATCTCGGCGTGAAGGTCGGCGACAAGGTCGTGCTGCTGGCTAACACCGCCAAGGGGGCCACCAACGCGGTTGAAGTCACCATCCGCGGTTTGTTCACTACCGTTGCCAAAGCTTATGACGACGCCGCCCTGCGCGTGCCCATCGAAACGGCCCGCCAGCTTCTGCGCACCAAAGGTTCCCACGTCTGGGTCGTGCTGATCAATGAATCCAGCAACACCGACGGCGTCCTCGCCAAGGTGCGCGGCCGGTTGCCGCAGGAGAAGTTTGAGGTGGTGCCGTGGTACAAGCTGGCGGATACATACAATAAGACGACGGCGCTTTTCAACAAGCAGGTTCAGGGCATCCGCCTGATCATTGCCCTGATCATCCTGCTCAGCATCTGGAATACCATGACGATGAGCGTGATGGAGCGAACCAGCGAAATAGGTACGACCATGGCGCTCGGATCGGAAAGCAAGGGCATCCTGCGGCTGTTTGTGAGCGAGGGGATGTTGCTGGGCTTCTTTGGCGGGATAGCGGGTTTGTTGATCGGAGTGGCGTTGGCGGCCGTGATCTCGGCGATTGGCATCCCGATGCCGCCGCCGCCCGGCGTAACACACGGCTATACCATCTCGATTTATGTGACCTGGACCGACGCGCTGCAATCCTTCGTCATCGCGGTCGTGACGACTCTGATTGCGAGTGTGTATCCGGCCTGGGTAGCGTCCCGCAAGCAGATCGTGGACGCGTTACGCCACAGTCGCTGAACCCGCGGATATCATGCTCGCCCTCGCCCTGCGCAACATCATTCGCCAGAAAGCGCATACCGCGATGACGCTGACGGCGATCATATTCGGCGTGGTCGGGCTCATCCTTGCCGGCGGCTGGGTGAACGACATCTTCGTGCAGCTGGGCGAGGCGCTCATACATTCACAGTCCGGACACTTGCAGACCTACAAGAGCGGGTTCTACGCCGCCGGCTCGCGTGATCCGGAGAAGTATCTGATCGCCGACCCTGTCCCCATCAAGCAGCGTATTGCAGGCCTCGCGGGCGTTCAGAACGTGATGGCGCGTCTCAACTTCTCGGGGCTGCTCAACACCGGGCGCAGCGATCTGCCGATCATCGGCGAAGGAGTGGAGCCCGGCAAGGAGGCGGAACTCGGCAGCTTCATCACCATTACCGCGGGACGCCAGCTCACCGACAAAGACTCGTATGGGGTAGTGATCGGCTTTGGCGTCGCGCATGCGCTCAAATTGAAACCGGGCGATCGCGTGACGTTACTGGCGAACGCGGTCGGGGGCGCGCTCAACAACCTGGAACTGGAGGTGATCGGTGTCTTTCAGAGTTTCTCCAACGATTATGACGCCCGGGCGGTGAGGATTCCGCTGCCAGCGGCTCAAGAACTGCTGGATACCAAGGGCGCCAACGCGCTCGTAGTTACGCTGCACAGAACGGCGGACACGGATCGTATTGCCGCGTTGCTGAAGGAGCAGTTGGGTCCAGCCGGCATGGAGGTCAAGACCTGGGTCGAGCTGAACGACTTCTACGAAAAAACCGTCAGACTCTACAAGAGCCAGTTCGGTTTTCTGCAGCTCATCATCCTCATCATGGTCCTGCTGAGTGTGACCAACACGGTGAACATGAGCGTCTTCGAGCGCGTGGGAGAATTCGGCACGTTGATGGCGCTCGGCAACCGCAGCGGCGAGGTGTTTCGCTTGATCGTGATCGAAAGCACCGCGCTGGGCCTCGCCGGCGGCACATTGGGCGTGCTGCTCGGAACGGCGCTGGCGTGGGGCATCTCGTCCATCGGTATCCCGATGCCACCTCCGCCGAACGCGAACATCGGCTATACCGCCCATATCCTGATCATTCCTTCATCGCTACTGACGTCCTTTCTGGTCGGCTTCGGTGCCACGGTCGCGGCTGTGCTGGTGCCTGCCAGACGCGTTACCCGCATCGCGGTAGTCGATGCTTTGAGGCAGAATATTTAGCGTTGGCCGTCCGATCGTGGCGAGCACGGGCGACGATGCGTAGCGGAGCGACGCGGGCCGGTTTCGGTCCGTCCCTGAAGGGCGCCGCGCTGCACGCGATCGACGAGGATCAACATGGATGCGCGGGTGTTCGCGATCGAGGCCAGGACCGCCGATTGGATCGCGCACCACGCGTGGCCGTTCATGCGTCCCTGGGTCCGAAGCCACCTGACCCGTCGATGTCGCCTCTGCGTGTTGCCGGAGACCTGTGTCCCGCTCGATGCCGACGGCGTGTGCCCGGTCTGCCACGAAACACGTCGCGCCCCGAAGCGAGCGGGTGCGCGCGGCGGCAATCGGGTCCGTCAAGACCTGGATCGCATCTTGACCGAGGCCCAAGGCTGCGTCGCGGGGCCGCACGATGCGCTCCTGCTCTTCAGCGGCGGCAAGGACAGTACCTACATGCTGTACCGCGTGCTCAAGGACTATCCCCGGCTGCGTGTGCGTACTCTGCTCGTGGACAACGGCTTCATGAGCCCGTTTGCCCTTGCCAACGTGCGCCGGGTACTGGCGCGCTTCGATGTCGAGCATCTCACGTTACAGCTGCGGCCCTCGCTGGTGACCAAGGTCTTTCACTTCGCGCTTACCCATCTCGAGCTGCAGAAGGGTTACAGCATCGTGGATCTGCTCGACGGGCAAATGTCCTTCGATGCTGCGCGCAATTTCGCCGCGGCGCAGGGCATTCCGCTGATTCTGTGCGGCCTGTCGGGGGTGCAGGTGGAGCAGGTGTACGGGCCGGTGGGATGCGAGATCCCCAGCGAGCTCGAGCGCACGGCCTTTCACAGCATGTCCGGGATCGACCTGCGCGGCTTTCTGAGCGCCGAGGAACTGCGCTGCTTCTGGGATGGAAGTTCCTGGCCGGCGCAGCGCGTCCCGCGCTTTGTCTTGCCCATGGCCGCGTGGGATCTCGACGAGCAGTTCGTCCAGCGCGAGGTCGGGCGCCTGGGGCTGCTCGACGCACGCCACACCAGCCCCCTGCTCACCAATCACATGCTGATTCCGGTGATTGCCATGGCCGAGGTGGCGCGTTTCGGCTACAGCTCCTTCGAGGTCGAGTTCGCGCGAATGGTGCGCGAGGGCAGGAGCGTGCGCACCGACTGGATCAATCTGTTCGAGATGCTGGAGTACGCGACGCGCACCGGGCGTTTTGTCGGCCGGACCGCGACCCACACCCTGGCGCGCCTGAACCTCACTCCGGCGGACCTTGGCATCGGGCAGCCGCGTCCTGGCTCTTGACCCGCCTCCACGAGCCTCAGCGCCTCGGCCTTCAACTGCCTGTCATAGTGGCACAGTTCTCGATGCGGACTAACGTGCTGCACTTCCTTGCCTATCTAGTACGTCCGGCGTATTGTCTTCTTCAAAAATGTTCGTATACAGTGTTCGTATGCGGTGTTGGGATTCCGGGGCGTGGCTCGATGCATCGTCATACGCAAAGGGATAGACATGGATGCAGCAGATGAAGTCGCCTTGTTCAGGGAAGAGTTGGCGTTAGGCGAGTTACTGGATCAGATCGTTATTTCCCTCGACCATAAATACGGCAAAGGGGAAGGTGACCCGGAAATATTCATCCGCCTCGCGCGTACATTCCACTGGGAAGCCTTCGATCGTGACTCATCAAAGGAGGATAAACGCAAGAACCAGATCGTGTCACCGGACATTCTTGAAAAACGCTGGGCAAGTACCGTTTTTAATACGGAGATAGACGCTCCGTTACGCAAGTACGTCGATCTGCATTGCCCTCACGACGACAGGGAGGTGTTCAGGAAGTACATTCTGATCAAGTTGATCAAGATGACCTACGAGCAGGTATACAAGAAGGCGTGGGCCGATCATGAAAATCTATTGCTGCTCAAGAATCGCGGACGCAGCGGTCAGAACGTGTAACGCAACTCGGTGTAGAGCCGATCGTTGTTGTCGTAGCGGCCGAACAGCCCCGTCGGCGGGCCACCGAAGATGTCGGCCCCTACCGCCAGGCGCCAGTTTTTCTCGAACGTCCAGGTGACCTTCGGACGCACCAGATAGTCACTGCGGTTGAGGCTGTGCACCAGCAACAGCCGCGCTTCCACGTTGTTTCCCAGCTTCACCGCATCAAGAAGTACGCTCAATCCGCTCTCGTATTTTTTCTGCAGCGTGTCCGGATCGTGGTTCATGTAGATACGCTGAAAGAACTGCAGATTGAGCCGCGCGTCTCTCGGCAAGTTGAAATCGAGCCCGAGCGCATAGTCCCAGGTGTCCTGCTCCACCAGTCCGTTCGGCTGGGTGATGCGGGTGACGTTGAACTGCCGGCCGTCGGTATACACCGCTTCGGCTTTCAGCACCGTTTCGCCGAGATCCTTGGAAACTGTCGCGCCGACCTGGTTGATCTTGTCGTGGCGCGCCTGATAGAGAAAAACCGGCGCCCCGGGAGCCGGCCCCGGCTGCACCAGCAAACCAGGCGTGGGAGCGGCCAGGACCTGCCGATAGAATGTGGGAGTAATGTCCAGACTGTGATAGTAGAAGGCGGACAGATCCCAGCCGCCCTGAAGCGTGGACAGCCGAGCCCCGTAGTTGGTGTTGGAAAGCTTTCGGTCGGGACGATCTTCGCCCAGAAACTGGGAGCCGCCCGGGCCGGGGATGGGATAGGGGAAAAAGTCCGCTCCGGCTACCCCTTTGACTCCCGGAACGCCGGGCTTGCCGATTTCATCAAAACTCGGGGCCGGCACCCAGAGCAACTCGGCCTTCATGTCCTTCCCGAAATATTCCGCGCGAACGGCCCATTGCGGAATGCGGAGCATCTGGAGTTCCGGTTCGGGCAGGATGAATTCGCGCTGGTCCCGGGCCGACACGACATCGGCGATGAACAATCCGACCATCTCGCCCCACACTACCTGCTGGCGGCCGAGGCGGAGCTCCCAGTTGCCGCCGGTCGAGATATCGAGATAGTTTTCCCGGAAAGTGAACTCATAGCGCTGATCGCGCCTCACGTCAGGCGCGTAGAAGTCCAGTTGGTCGTAGGCATAGTCATAGTCGAGCCGGCCGCCGATTCTCCACTTCACGTTCTCGCTGAACTGCCCTTGGCGCGTGATATCGGCACGCATGCGCAGCTTGGACCAATGGTCCGGGTCGCGATAGGCGCGCGCCGCCTCGCCTTGTATGAAACCGCCCCACCCGGATGCGGTCTGCGCCTTATCGGTTGCAGGGGCGTCGTCGGCAAACAAGGAATCACGCGTGGCCGGCTTGGCATCCCGTTGCGCTACGAACGGGACCACCCTGGAATTCGGCGGCGCTGCCGTATCTTCGTACGGTCCGGACGCGTCCGCGTATGCGCTACCCGCGGCGGTCAACAATGCAGCGCAGGAAACGAGCATTCCGCGGCCGGCGTATCGCCATGCTGCGGTGCGCTCTCGCGTCGCGCGGGGTTGTCTCATCAAAAAAGTTCCAGTCTCAGCAGCTGCAGCAATTTGCGTGACGGCTTTTCAAGAATTCGCCTAAGTTACGCCATCGCGGCGCGAATCCGACGAGGGCTGGAGTGCTCTTCGTCCAATGCACATATAAGGTTGATTATTAACCAGATGGGATAATACTATGATCTGACGTATCTTTACACAAGTTCAGTTCTACGTTGGCATTTTCGACCGCAGGCTTGGGGGATGTGGCGTTTTTGCAACTGTCAGGGTCGTGACGGTTGAATGGGCCCATGGATGGGCCCGCGAAACGGCAGTCGCGTGCGGTGTGCAGTCAGCTTTGCCGCCTACCGGAAAAGCGGGTTCGCTGCGTTCGCAGCCGACCATGCGTTTGCAACACCATATGCTGATACCGTAACGTATGGCCGCGCCCGGAATAAAACCAGCATAAACCGGGAACAAAACTTGCTACACCAAAATCCCGGCGGCAATCACGGATCTTCTGAATGCACCCACAAACCATATTCGCCAAGACCCCCAAAGGGATCCTCGAGATCAGGAACAAGACGGTCCGGCTGCCGCGCGATCTCGGTCTGCTGTTTCTCTCCATCGACGGTAAATGCACGGTCGCCGAGCTATCGCAGAAGGCGGCCATGGACCACGCCAGCCTGCAGCTCGCGCTCGACAAACTGTTAACCGACGGCTACATCAAGGTTTCCTCTCAGCCCGCCGAAGCGCCTCGGGCGGCGCCTCCATCGTCCGACGATCTCGATCTCGATTTCACTTCGCCCGAGGTGGTAGCCCGGCTCAACGACGAAGCCAGGACGCGCGCCAAGGCGCAGGCAGAAGCCACGGCGCGTGCCGATGTGGCGGCGCGTGCCGCGGCCGAAGCCAAAACGCGTCAGGAAGCCGAGGCGAAGGCATTCGCCGTGGCCCAGGCCAAAGCGAAGGTCGAAGCCGAAGGTAAAGCGCGTGCGGAAGCGGCAGCCGTGGAAGCTGCCCGGGCGCGTGTGCGCGCCGAAGCCGACATCAAGGCGGCGACGGAGTCGCAAGCGCGAGCGGAAGCCGAGGCGCGCATGCGTGCCGCGGTGGAAGCGAAGCTGAAGGCGGAAGCGGAAGCGACGGCACGAGCGGCGGCGGAAAGCAAGGCCAGGCTTGAAGTCGAGTCGGCCCGGGAAGCGGAGGCGAAGGCGCGGGCCGAAGCAGAAGCCAGGGCTCGCGCCGAAGCGGAGGCGAGAGCCAGCGCCGAAGCCGAGGCAAGAGCGCGTGAGGCAATCGAAGCCAAGATGCACGCGATGGAATCGGCATTGCGGCAGGCCGAAGAACGCGCGAAGGCCGAGGCCGAAGCGCGCATCAAGGCTGAGACCGAAGCAAAGGAGCGCGCCCAGGCCGAAGCCAAGGCGCGCGCCGAGGCCGATGCACGCGCTACGGCTGCGGAGGAGGCGATTGCGCACGCCCGCGCGATGGCGGAAGCCGCGTCCAAAGCCAGGGCCGAAGCCGAGGCCCGGGCGAGAGCCGAGGCTGAAGCCCGGGCCGCGGCGGAAGGCCGCTTCAAGGAACACATCGACGAGCGGATCAAGGGGGAAACTGAAGCAATCGTGAAAGCGGCGGAGGCCGCGCGCAAAGAGGCGCTTGAAAAGGCGCAGCAGGCGGAACGCGCGCTTGCCGAGGCCGAAGCCAGGGCCAGAGTCGAAGCTGATGCGCGCGCGCGCGCCGCCGCGCAGGCAACGGCCGAAGCCGAGCGTCGTACTCGCGAAGCCGCAGCGCAGTTGGAGCGCGAGGCGGCGCAGCAGGCGGCGCGTGAAGAGGCGGAGGCAAAGACGCGCGCCGAGATGAAGGCTCTCGAGTCAAACGTTCGCAATGCGCGCGAACAGGCGGAGGCGAGCGCGGCGGCCGAGCGCAGGGCGCGCGAAGAGGCCGAAGCGCATATCGCCAGCGAGCGCAAGGCGCGCGAAGCGGCCGAGGCGAATATCGTCAGCGAACGCCTGGCCCGCACCGAAGCCGAAGCGCTGACGGAGGCCGAGCGCCAGCTGCACGAGGAAGCGCTGAAGAAGGCGCAGGAAGAGATGGAGGCGCAGCTCGAGATCGAGCGCCGGCTGCGCGCGGAGGCCGTCCAGAAGGCGCGGGAAGAAGCGGAGGCCAAGGCGCTGCTGGAAATCGAAGCCAGGATCCAGTCTGAACGTAAAGCGCGCGAAGAAGCCGAGCTCAGGCTCGAAATCGAGCGGCAGGCGCGAGCAGAAGCTGAACGCAGAGGGGAACTCGAAATCCAGGCCCGGCTCGAGGCCGAGCGTGCGGCGCGGGCGGATGCCGAAGCCAAGGCCGCCGCGGCGGCGGCAGCCAGCGCGGCGGCCGCAAAGCTGATGCGCGAAGCCGCCGAGAAACCGGTGGGCGACGCGCGCCAGCTGCGCGACGAGGCCGACAAGAGCGCCGGCAATGCGCGCCGCGCGCACGCAGAGGCCATCGCAAGGGCGCAGGAAGAAATGATCGCGCGTGTGCAGGCCGAGCAACGGGCGATAACGGAGAAGCGCGCGCGCGCCTCGGCGGAGGAGCGCGCCGAAGAAGAGACGGTCACGCTGGCGAATCGGGAACGCGACGCCCGCCGCCGCGCAGAGCAGGAAGTCATGCCCAAAGTCGAGGCCGAGATGAGGGCGCGCGAGCAGGCCGAGAGAGAGGCCGATGCCAAAGCGCGGGCGGAAGCGCAGAAGCGCGCCGAATTGAGGGCGGCGCAGATCCTGGCGGAACGCAAGGCCGCCAGCGACGCTGCTGCGCGGGCGAGGCCGCCGGTCCCATGGGTGCGCATAGCGGCGGTCGGCACCGCGGTGTTGATTGCGACGCTGATCGGCCTGCTGCACATCGTGCCGTTTCCCGTCGCGGGCACTGAAAAGCTGTTGTCCGACCGCTTGCAGGAGCCGGTCAGAATCGGTTCTCTGCGCCTCGCGCTATATCCTGCCCCCCACTGGAAGCTGGAGCGCATCGCCATCGGTCAGGGGGAAGACATCAGGATCGGGGAGGCGCGCGCGCCTGCGACGTTGCTGGGATCGGCCGACGGGGCCAGGCATCTGGACGAAGTGCAATTGTCCAGTGTCGCCATCGATCAGCTCGCAGCGCCGCGGATGGCAGCCTGGGTCAAGCCGCAGGCCGGCAACCAGAGACTGCAAGTCAACAGTCTGAGGGTCAGCGCGGTCACGTTGTCGACCCGCGATCTCAAGTTGCCGGTCTTCGACGCGACTATCGCGCTGGCCGCGGACGGCGCGCTCAAGAACGTGATTCTGCGCGAGCCCAGCCTGAGCGTCGAGTTGACGCCCGTCAAGGGCGGAGAATGGGCGGGCAAGTTCAAAGGCAGAGGCTGGCGTCTGCCGGTCGCCGATGGCCTGGAGTTCACCGATATCGGCGGGCAGGTGAGCGTTCTTCCCGGACGAGTTGTGATTTCCGGTATTGCGGGCACCCTCTACAGCGGCTCCTTCAAAGGTGAAGTGACCGTCAAGTGGGACGGGCAGATCAATGCGGAGGGTGGACTCGACCTGACTGGTGTCGACCTTGGTCAGTTGCTGCCGGCAATGGCGAGCGGGTTCAGCGCGAGTGGACTGCTCGACAGCAAAATGCGGTTCACAGCTCAGGGCCCGAGAGTGGTCGAGTTGTTCGCGGCGCCCCGGGTAGAGGCGACGTTTTCGGCGCGCAAGGGGGTGCTCAACAATGTCGACCTGCTGCGCGCGCTGCATTCGTCCGGCCGCGGCGGAAAGACGCCATTTGACGAGATTGCCGGCGACCTGCAGGTTACCGGCAATCGTTTCAGCTATCGCAACATCACTCTTGGATCGTCGGCGTTGAAAGCAAGCGGTACCGTTGACGTGCTGCCGAATTCGGAACTGTCCGGCCGGATCAACGTGCAGGTCGGTACGAAAACGGTTGTGGTGACGCGCGGGACGCTCAACGTCGGTGGGAGCGTGAAGAATCCAATGCTCCGTCCATAATCACGCAGTGGACGGTCCCGGTCCTACCGCAATTTGTCCAGCAGTTGCCTGGCTTCCTTGCCGATAGGTGAGCCCGAGGAGTCGGCGACCACCTTCTCCAGCTCCTGCCGCGCGCTGACCGGGTCTCCGGCCTTCACGAAGGCCTGGGCCAGGTGATAGCGGTTTTCCGGATCCTGCGGCGCGGCGGTTACCGCTCTTTGCAACAACTCGATTCCTCGCTTGGTGTCGCCCTGCTCGACCAGTATCCAGCCGAGCGTATCGGCGGCCTGAGCGCTGGCGGGATTGAGCTTGTATGCCCGCTCGGCTGTTTCCAGCGCGCGTTTATCCTTCACCTGCTGGTACGCCCACGCTAGGTTGTTCAGAAACGCGACGTTATCCGGCTGAGTCTTCAACAGACGCTCGTATTGCCCGATGGCGTACTGGTACTTGCCGGTCTTGAGGCTGGTCTCGGCAGAGTAACGCAGTGCCACCGTGTCATCTGGCGAATCCTTCAACCACTGCAGAAGCCGCTCTTCGGCCTCCTCCGGCTTACCGGCCTGGGTGTACGCAGCATGCAGCTTGATTACTACCGCAGTGCTTTTTTCCGTTCCATACGCGGTTTCGTAGGCCTTGATAGCTTGCTGGATCTTCTTGTCGGCGACAAGGACATCACCTTCCAGGACGTAGCCGACCGGTGATTTGGGATAGCGTTTCTGCATCTGCTGTGCGATCTTCATCGCGGCGGGGAAACGCCCCGCGCCCAGTTCCATGGCTGCCAGGGTCAGTTGAGCTTCGATGAGGTCGGGCTGCAGGGCTACCGCTTTGCGCAGGGTATCGATCGCACGTGCGGAATCATTGTTGGCCATCTGAGCGTTGGCGAGCCGTAGCAATGCAAGTGCCGACTTGGGTTGCAGCGAGACGAGCTTGTTATACGTCGTCAGTGCCTCTGATTTTGCACCGGACCCGATTTGAATCCTACCCAGCGTATCCAGAACTTCTGCGTTTTCCGGATGCGCGGTCTGCACCTGTTGCGCTATTTCCAGCGCTTTTCTCGAATCACCGGATGATGCATAGACGCGCGCCAGCAGCAACTGCGCCAGTATCGACGTCGGATCGGCCTTGCGAGCACGTTCCAACCAGTCGATCTGTTGCTTGGAAGTCGCGCCGAGGCGGGGAGAAATCGTAGCGAGCGCTATCAGAGTACGGGCGTCATTGCTGTCCTTTTCGAGTACTGCTTCGAAACGACGACGCGCCTGCTCCGGCCTGCTGTCCTGGAGGTCGAGTTCAGCGAGTTGGACTGTAGCCGCGAGATATCTGGGATTGAGCTGGAGGGCATGCTCCAGCTCCTTGCGCGCCGTTGCCCGGTCTTTCTTTCCCACATAGGCTGCGCCTTTCAGATAATAGGTGAGCGGATTCTTTGGCTGCTTTTTCTCCAGGGATTGCGCTGCTTTCAGGGCTTCGTCGTAATCGGCCCGCCGCAGGTTCGACATCACCAGCAGCAGATCGGCTTTATACGCGTTGGGGTCCAGCTGGCTCGCAGCCTCGAAATCCGCCAGCGCGCGATCTGTTTCTCCCGCCAAAAGCCGGCTCGTGCCGAGCCTGGTCCGGGCAGCCGGGCTTTGTGGATCCAGCTTCACCGTTCTTTCGAAGTAGCGTGCGGCTTTGTCCAACTCGTTGGCCTGCAGATAAACCTCGCCCGCGAGCTGCATCAGTTGGGCGTCATCCGGAAACCGCTGCAGTCCGGGCTCCAGAACCTCGATGGCGCGCTGTATCCGACCGGTTCTCGCGAACGAAGTTACGAGCAGCCTTCTTGCGTAGAGATTGTTCGGTGACTGTCCGAGAACCTGTTCGAGGTGCGACTGCGCCTGAGCGTGGGCTCCCTGGGAAAATTCCACGGCACCGAGCAGCAGCCGGCTCGGCAGGTGATTCGGCGCTATCCTGAGAGCCTGCAGAGCTGCATCCCGGGCGGCGGCGTATTTCTTTTGGTGGAATTCGACAAGCGCGATCAAATACTTCGTGGCCGGCAGATTGGGGACGGTTTTACGCAACTCCTCGAGGTTCTTGCGTGCATCGCTCAGATTCCCTGCCGCAATTTGCAGGGATGTGATGTTCACGCGCGCGGGAATGTTCTCTGCGCTGATTTCGAGAACCTTCTGATAGGCTGTCAGGGCCTCTGCAGGCTCGGACTTGAATCGAAGCAGGTCCCCCTTCATGAGCCCCGCCTCCTCGTTCTTGGGCGCGACGGCGAGTGCCCGATTCACCAGTTCCAGGGCTTCGTCCACCTTTCCTTCGGCCCCGACTATCTGCGACTGTGCGAGCAGAGCGTCGGGGAACTCCGGTTGTATGGCGAGCGCCTGTTCCAGCAACTGGCGTGCTTCCGCCTTGCGGCCGAGCCCGAACGATGCCACTGCTCGCAACGTCAGAATCTCCGCCTGCACCGCAGTGCCCACGCTCGGATCCGGAGCGACCTCGTCGAGCACTTTCTGGAATGCGTTCGCCATCAGCAGCGATTTGCCGATTTTTACCCTTGCCAGATCGTAGCGAAGGTCCAGGGCTTTGCGCAGCTCTACTTCGCCGGCTTTGAAATCACCCGTGTTGTTGTAAGTGATTCCCAACAGGTAGCGTGCCTCTGCGTTCTGCGGCATGTTCTTTAACAGGGTCTTCAAATGAATGATGGCAGTTTTGTACTGACCCTTGTCTCGCGCCTGCTTGGCGTTCGCAAGGAGTTGTTCAGGGCTCGGGTCCTCGTATGAACAACCTGCGCAAGCCAGCACAAGCGCGAGCAGCATGGCGGTACACGCGCCGAAGGATCGGATGATTCTGGATCTGTTCACGGGATTCTCTGCCCTCCTGGCGAAACTACCCGAGCGCTCGGGCCGGCCGAGCGGCAATAATATCATTCGAGGGGGGAAATGCGCCGTTTGCACAAGGTCTTCCGTGATGTTTTACCGATGCTCCTGGCCCGGTACTTGCTTTTCCGTGTTTCCCATACCGGAAGCAAGGAGCGGATTTGAAAGTACAGACCAAGGAAAAATTCAAGGTAGTGGCCGAAGAGCGCGGCTGGTCGCTCGCGCGCGCAGAGGGATTTGTCGATGGCGAATCCTGCCGACGGCGCGGCAAAAGCCCTCCAAAATACGTGCTCGTGTGCCGGGATGAGTACAGCCAGGGGTTTCGGGCCGGTTACTTCGAGCGCAAGCCGTCATCCGTGAAGCACTCGTCCGCCGTGAAGCTGTAGAAATCCTGCCGGCATGTCGGTCCGGCGACAGCTTGCAACCGGATCGCGGTCCGCGAGCGTGATTTAGTTCCTCGAATATCGACGATCGCGAAAGGGCGCAATTGCCGCCTATCTGCCCCAGATGGCGATCCGTCGGGTGGGGCAGTACAACTCCGCGTCGAGCGGACCGTCATCTCGATCGGCATTTTGTGGAGCAAAAGCCCGACAAAATGCTAGGAGAACGCCGAAATTCCGGTCTGCGCCCGTCCCAGGATCAGCGCGTGAACGTCGTGCGTGCCCTCGTAGGTGTTGACTGCCTCGAGGTTCATGACGTGACGGATCACGTGGAACTCGTCGGAAATGCCGTTGCCGCCGTGCATATCGCGCGCCGCGCGCGCGATGTCGAGCGCCTTGCCGCATGAGTTGCGCTTGACGAGGGAGATCATCTCCGGCGTCGCGCGGCCTTCGTCCATAAGCCGCGCGAGCCGCAGGGCCGCCTGCAGCCCGAGCGCGATTTCGGTCTGCATGTTGGCGAGCTTCAGCTGGATCAACTGGTTGGCTCCCAGCGGCCGCCCGAACTGCACGCGCGCGAGCGCATAATCGCGCGCCGCGTACCAGCAGAACTCGGCCGCGCCGAATGCGCCCCAGGCTATGCCGAAGCGTGCCTTGTTGAGGCAGGAAAACGGCCCTTTCAGTCCCGACACGCCGGGCAGCACGTTGTCATCCGGGACGAAAACGCGATCCATCACGACTTCGCCGGTGGGCGAGGCGCGCAGGCTGAACTTGCCCTCGATCTTCGGCGTGGCGAGGCCTTTCATGCCCCGCTCCAGGAGATAGCCGCGTACCACGCCCTCCGGGTCTTTCGCCCAGATGAGGAGCACGTCGGCAATGGGCGCGTTGGATATCCACATCTTGCTGCCGTGGAGCAGGTAGCCGCCGCCGGTTTTTTCCGCCCGCGCCTTCATGCTCGCCGGGTCCGATCCCGAATCCGGCTCGGTCAGTCCGAAGCAACCGAGCCATTCGCCGGTCGCGAGCCGGGGCAGAAATCTTTCGCGCTGGGCCTCGCTGCCGAACGCGTGGATGGGATACATCACCAGGCTCGACTGCACGGACAGGGCGGAGCGGAAGCCGCTGTCCACGCGCTCGACTTCGCGCGCGATCAGGCCGTAGCAGGCGTGGTTCACGCCGGCGCAACCGTAGCCGGTCAGCGTCGAGCCGAGAAAGCCCAGCGCCCCCATCTCGGTCATGATCTCGCGGTCGAACCGCTCGTGGCGATTCGCTTCGAGCACGCGCGGCGCGAGTTTTTCCCGGCAATAGGCGTGCGCGGCGTCGCGGACCATCCGCTCCTCGCCGGTGAGCTGGTCGTCGAGCAGCAGCGGATCGTTCCACTGGAACGATGCGGTCTTCGGTGCGGTCAAAGCGGTCTCCTGCTAAGATTGTTTTGATTGTACTCCGTGGCGATCGTCAGAGCGGCGAGTCCACGGCTCCGCCCCCTCTTTCTTCACTCCTTCCCGGTGCGCATGTCCGAACCCGATCTTTCCAGGCTGCGAATCGAGCGCGGCGCAGGCAGCGCGTCCGCCGGTGCGCCGCGCCGGCGGCGGCAGCGGATGCTGTGGGCGGCTGCTCTGGCGGCGCTCGCCGGCGCGGCGGTGTTGGTCATGCGCGCCGGCGCCCCGGTGGCCGTCGAGACCGCCACGGTCGTGACGGCCTATCCGTCGCAGGCGTACACGGTGTTGAATGCAACGGGCTACGTCGTCGCGCAGCGCAAGGCGGCGGTTGCGTCCAAGGCCACCGGACGGCTCGAATGGCTGGGTGTCAGGGAAGGGAGCCTGGTCAGGCAGGGCGAGGTGCTGGCGCGGCTCGAGAACAGGGACGTCACGGCGCAACTGGACCAGACGGCGGCGAGCATCAAGGTCGCCCAGGCCAACCTCGAGCAGGGCCAGGCCGAATCGACCGAAGCGGGTCGCGCGCGAGACCGCTCCGCGGAGCTGCTCGCCAAGAATTTTGTCTCCGCCGCCGCGCACGACACGGCGGTCGCGCGCTACGACAAGGCGCGGGCAGCGATTGCCGGATTCAAGGCCGCGATCGCCGTTGCGCAGGCCAACTACCGCGCGGCCCAGGTGGCCGTCGAGCAGACCCTCATACGCGCGCCGTTCGATGGCGTGGTGCTCACCAAGAACGCCAACGTCGGTGATGTGATCACGCCGTTTTCCTCGGCCACGGGCTCCCAGGCCGCCGTGGTTACCATGGCCGACATGACCACGCTGGAGGTCGAAGCCGATGTGTCCGAAGCGAGCGTCGGCAAGGTCCGCCTGGAGCAGCCGTGCGAGATCCAGCTCGACGCGCTGCCCGACAAGCGCTTTCGCGGCTTCGTCAACCGCATGGTGCCCACGGTCGACCGGGCGAAGGCCACCGTGACGGTGAAGGTGCGCTTCGTGGACAAGGACGAGCGCGTGCTGCCGGAAATGACGGCGAAGGTGGCTTTTCTCACGCGGGAGCTCGAAGAGGGCAAGCGCGCGCCGCGTACGGCGGTGCAGCCCTCCGCGGTCGTCGAGCGCGACGGCAAGCACGTGGCGTATGCGATTCGCGACGACAAGGCGTTCGCCGTTCCGGTGGAGACCGGCGAAAAGCTGGGCGAAATGCTGGAGATCGTGAAAGGTCTCAAGCCGGGCGACAGGGTCGTCGCCCGGCCGCCCGACAGCCTGCGCGACGGCGCCAAGGTTTCACTTCCGCAGAAGTGAACCAATGGATCCCGTCGTTTCGATCTCGCACCTGTCCAAGGGCTATCGCCGCGGCGGCCAGTTCGTGCCGGTTCTGGCCGATATCACGCTCGACGTCGCCGCCGGGGAATTCACCGCCCTGATGGGTCCGTCGGGCTCGGGCAAGAGCACGCTGCTCAACCTGATCGCCGGCATCGACAAGCCCGACTCGGGCGAGCTGCGCGTCGCCGGGCTCGATATCACGGCGCTCTCCGAAGCCGAGCTCGCCGACTGGCGCGCCGGCCACATCGGCTTCATTTTCCAGTTCTACAACCTGATGCCGGTCCTGACGGCGTTCGAGAACGTGGAGCTGCCGCTCATGCTCACACGCCTCTCCCGCGCGGAGCGCCGCGAGCGGGTCGCGCTCGTCCTCGACATGGTCAAGCTGACCGATCGCGCCGCTCACTACCCGTCCGAGCTGTCGGGCGGCCAGCAGCAGCGGGTCGCGATCGCGCGGGCGGTCGTCGCCGACCCGGTGCTGATCGTTGCCGACGAGCCGACCGGGGACCTCGACCGTGTATCGGCCGCGGACATACTGGGCCTTTTGGCCCGGCTGAACGAGAAGCTCGGCACGACCGTCCTCATGGTGACTCACGACGCACACGCGGCGAATACGGCGCGGCGGCTGATTCATCTCGAGAAGGGCGAACTGCTGGATTCAGGAGCCGGGAGTCAGGATTCGGTGCAAAGGCGCGAGGGCGCCGGTTCGGGTTTTGCTGAATCCCGAATCCCGAATCCTGAATCCTGAGCGGGCGCGTATGCACGCGCTGAAGCTCGCCATCCGCAACGCCCTGCGCCACAAGCTGCGCACGACGCTGACGGTCGTGGGGCTCATCGTCGCGGTCCTTGCCTTCGGGCTGCTGCAGACCGTGGTCGACGCCTGGTACGCCGGCGCGCGGGCGGCTTCGAACGGACGGCTCGTGACGCGCAACGCGATCTCGCTCGTGTTCCCGCTGCCGGTCAGCTACGAAGCGCGCATCCGCGGCGTGGAAGGCGTGAACGCTGTCGTGCGCTCAAACTGGTTCGGCGGGGTCTACCAGGATCCCAAGAAATTCTTCGCCCAGTTCGCCGTGTCGGACAACTACTTCGACCTCTACCCGGAGTTCGTGCTGACCGAGGCCGAGCGCCGCGACTGGCTGCGCGATCGGAAGGGCTGCCTGGTGGGCCGGCAACTCGCCGAGCGCTACGGCTTCAAGGTAGGCGACGTGCTGCCGCTGCGGGGCACGATTTTCCCCGGCACCTGGGAGTTCGTGGTGCGCGGAATCTTCGAGGGGGCCGACGACACGAAGATCACCATGCACTTCCTGTTTCATTGGGACTACCTCAACGAGTCGCTGCGCAAGGCGGGGCGGGGGCGCGCGGACCAGGTCGGCATGTACATCATCGGCGTGGCGAACCCGGACAATGCGGCAACCGTTGCGCGCGCCGTGGACGCGACTTTCAAAAACTCGCTCGCCGAGACGCTCACGGAGACCGAGCAGGCGTTCCAGCTCGGCTTCATCGCCATGTCGAACGAGATCATCGCCGCCATACGCATCGTCTCGTACGTGGTGATATTGATCATCCTGGCGGTGATGGCGAACACGATGTCGATGAGCGCGCGCGAGCGCATCGCCGAGCACGCGACCTTGAAGACCCTGGGCTTCGGGCCCGGCTATATCGTGCTCCTCATCCTCGGCGAATCGTGCGTCATCTGCGCGATCGGCGGCGGGCTGGGCATAGCGGCGACGCCGCCCACTGCGGCGGCGTTCAAGCAGTTTACCGGCGGCATCTTCCCGATCTTCACGGTATCGGGCGCGACGCTCGCGATGCAGGCGGCTTGCGCCGTCGCGGTGGGCGTCATCGCCGCGATCGTGCCGGCGGTGCAGGCCGCGCGCGTGAGAATCGTCGAGGGCCTGCGGGCGATTGGTTAACAGCAGGAGTCAGGAGCCAGGATTCAGGATTCGGTGCTGAAATGCGAAGCTCAAGACCACTGAATCCCGACTCCTGAATCCCGAATCCTCGGATGAATATCCCCTTCTCCTACGTCGCCCGCAACCTGTGGACGCGCCGGCTCACCACGCTGCTTACGGCCGGCGGACTGGCGCTGGTGGTGTTCGTGTTCGCGACGGTGATGATGATGGACGCGGGACTCAAGCGCACGCTGGTCACGACCGGCGAGCGGGACAATGTGGTGGTGATCCGCAAGGGCGCGGAGACCGAGATCCAGAGCGGGATTTCCCGCGATCAGGCGGGCGTGATCGAGATGCACCCGGCCGTGGCGATCGGCGCGGCCGGGACCCGCATGGTTGCGAAGGAGTCGGTCGTGCTGATCTCGCTCCTGCGACGTGGCGACGAAAAGCCCTCCAACGTCGTCATTCGCGGCGCCTCGGCCCGGAGCCTCGAGCTGAGGCCGCAGGTGCGGCTCGCCGCGGGGCGCCCGTTCCGCCCCGGGACCTCCGAGATCATCGTCGGCAGCAGCATAGCGGCGCGTTTCGACGGCACCGGCATCGGCGACCAGATCAGGTTCGCTCAGCGCAGCTGGACCGTGGTCGGTATCTTCGACGCCGCCGGCAGCGGCTTCGACTCGGAGATCTGGGGAGATGTGGAGCAGCTGATGCAGTCGTTCCGGCGCAACAGCTATTCCTCCATGGTCGCACGGCTCGCCGACCCCGGGCTTTTCGAGAGTTTCAGGGCGGACGTGGGCGCCGATCCCAGGCTCTCGAACGAGATGAAGCGCGAGCAGACGTTCTACAGCGACCAGTCGCGCGCGCTTTCCACCTTCATCAACGTTCTCGGCCTGACGCTGTCCGTCATTTTTTCGATCGGCGCGATGATCGGCGCCATGATCACGATGTACGCCTCGGTGGCGAACCGCGTCGGAGAAATCGGCACGCTGCGTGCGCTCGGCTTCAGGCGCAGCTCCGTTCTCGGCGCCTTCCTCGTCGAGTCGCTCCTCATGGGTCTCGCGGGCGGCGCCATGGGCCTCGCGCTCGCCTCTTTCATGCAGCTGACCTCGTTCTCCACGGTCAACTTCCAGACTTTTGCCGATCTTTCGTTTCGCTTCGTGCTGACTCCCGGCATCGCGGCGCAGTCGCTGCTGTTCGCCCTGGCGATGGGGCTGGCGGGGGGATTCCTGCCCGCGGTGCGCGCGGCGCGGCTCAATATAGTGGATGCGCTGAGGGCGGCGTAAACTTCAAGCACCAAATCACAATTTCCAAATTGGTACTTGGGATTTGGAATTTACCGGCTATGCCTTCGGTGGCGCGCGCTCTATCGTGCCCATGTGGAAACCGAACGTGCCCGCCTTGCGATCGGCGAAGTAGTGGAGCAGCGCGTTCTTGACGGTGGCGAACGCGATCTCGTCCCACGGCACCTCCTGCTCGGTGCACAGCCGCACTTCGAGCGTCTCAGCGCCCGCCTTGACGGCGGCATCGAGCAGCCGGGCGCGGAACAGGATGTAGACCTGGCTCACGTGCGGAATGCTGTAGACCGCGTAGAGCTGCCCGATCTCGACGCGGGCGTTGGCTTCCTCCAGCGTCTCGCGCAGCGCGCCGCTCACGAGGGTCTCGCCATTCTCCATGTAGCCGGCGGGCACCGTCCACGTGCCGTAGCGCGGCTCGATCGCGCGCTTGCACAGGAGCACCCGGCCTTCCCACTCGACGATGCACCCCACGACCATGCGCGGGTTCTGGTAGTGGATGGTGCCGCAGGCGTCGCAGACGTGGCGCGGAAGCGTATCGCCGGGTGGCACTCGCAGCGCCACCGCGGCACCGCAGTTGCTGCAGAACTTCATGCTGGCAGTCTGCCGGGTTTCATGAACGCTCGAGATGCAGGCATGGCCGATCGTCGGGATAACTATACAGCCTCGCGCCCCGCGCGTGATTGCGCGCGTACGACGCGGTCGCGTCCGCCCTGCTTGGCCTGGTAGAGCGCCGCGTCCGCCTGGCGCAGGAGCGTTTCCCGGTCCGCACCGTGCCCGGGGAATTCCGCGACGCCGGCGGAGAGCGTGACCGGGCCGATCGGGCGGCGCTGGTAGACGAAGGGCATGCTCTTCATCTCGGTGCGCAGGCGCTCCGCGCGGTCGAACGCCGCGGCGAGCGGCGATTCCGGCATGAGCAGCAGGAATTCCTCGCCGCCGTAGCGGCATACCACGTCGGACTGGCGGGCGATGCGCTTCAGAAGTGCGGCGACCTCCCTCAGCACCATGTCCCCGGCCTCGTGGCCGTGGGTATCGTTCACCTGCTTGAAATGGTCTATATCGCAGAGTATGGCGCCCAGCGGCCGGCCGTGGCGCGCGGCGCGCTTCAGTTCCAGGTCGAGCCACTCCTGCACGTAATGCCGGTTGTAGAGCCCGGTGAGCTTGTCGTGCGTCGCACGCCCCTCGGCCGCCGCGAGCGCCTTCAGCAGCCCGAACAGCAGCAGCGTGATCGTCGCCACGGCCGCTGCCGCCGCGAGGGGCATCAACCGGTCCACCAGGCCGGCCGGGTCCGCGCGCGGTAGGATGTGCAGGCTCCACGTACGGTCTCCCACCGCCATCCGGCGCACGAGCGCCAGGTGCTCGAATCGCGCGTACTCCGGCGCCGACTGCGCGCCGCGCTCCGGGCCGTTGCTGTCGTACAGCAGCCGACCCCTGTTTTTGGTCTCGCTGTCCGCCGTCGCGGCCAAACCGCGGTCGTAGACCACCAGCCGGACGCGGTTGAACTGGCTCCTGGAGAGAGCGGCGCGCAGCATCTGCTCGACGTTGATGGCGACGCCGACGACCCCGCGGTAGAGGCGTTGGCGCTCTGCCAACTCCGCAGGCACGGCGCCTTCCCCGTAGATCGCGAGGCGCACGAGCACGGTCGTCCCGCCGCTCGTGCTCCCCGGCCGCCTGACGGGTTCCGAGGCGGCGATCTTTCCGGTGTCGCGCGCGCGCTCGATGACGTCACGGCGGGGCGGGTCGTAGGCGAAGTCCATCCCCACGGAAGGATTGATTCCCTCCTCGGCCTCGGAATAGACCAGCACGTGGTACTCGGGACGCTCGCCGGGCGGCTGGATCGCGAAATCCGGTGAGCCCGTCTCGCGGCGCATCTGGCGCTCGAACGCCTGCTTCCCCGCGTGCGGCACCCGCTGCGCGTAGGACACGTTGAGCAGGCCGGGGTAGCGCTCGTAGATGCCGAAGCCCGAGATGAACCGGCGGAACTCCGCGCGCGACACGTCGCTCGACGCTCCGAACAGGCCCCGCAGGGCGTAGAGCAGGTCGCCGTAGGCTCGCATGCGCAGCTCGACGCCGTCCGCGGCATCGCCGGCGTACTGGGCGAAGGCCGCGCGCGCTTCCAGCTCCCGCTCACCGTGCACGAAGAGGTACGCCGCCGCCGACGCCGCGAGACCGGCCGCCAGCACGGCCCATGCAAGCCACGGATAGCGCACCGGCAGGGAATGCAGGCTGGTCATGGCACCGGGAAACCTTTGCGCGGGTGGTGAAGGTCCTGAGTTAGCCTGTAGTATCGCCTTAGTACCGATCCGCAGTAAATTTGCAACATGCTGTCCAAGGGCACGCTTGTTTCGAAACCAAGGTGTAGCGGCACTAGTACCGAGCCGCATTAGTTTCGCATCATCCTGTCATTGGGCAGAAGCGTTTCGAAATGAAAGTGTCGCGGCACTAATCAAGCATTATTCGATGCCATGCGCCCGTCGCACATCATCGGCATACTCGACCGCGAATTCACCGGCGCAGCAGAGCTCGCCCATACGCCGGTGATGCTGTGGGGCCCGCCGGGCATCGGCAAGTCGCAGATCATCGCCGGTATCGCGCGCGCCCACGGCGTCCGGCTGATCGATATCCGGCTTTCCCAGATGGAGCCTACCGACCTGCGCGGCGTGCCGTTTCGCAAGGGCGATCTCGTCGAATGGTCGGTCCCGGCCCTGCTGCCGGACGCGGCGCGTCACGGCGAGCGCGGGATCCTGTTCCTGGACGAGATCACCTCGGCTTCCCCCACGGTCACAGCGGCGGCGTACCAGCTGATTCTCGATCGCCGCCTGGGCGACTACCGGGTGCCGCCGGGCTGGGTCATCTTCGCCGCGGGCAACCGCTACGGCGACCGCGGCCTCACTTACGTAATGCCGTCGCCGCTCGCGAACCGCTTCACGCACTACGAGATCGAGGCGAACCTCGACGACTGGGTGAGCTGGGCGCACGCCGGCGGTATCGATCCCAGGGTCATCGCGTTTCTGCGCTTCCGTCCCGACCTGCTTTTTCAGTTCGACCCGGCGGGAAATCCCGTCGCGTTTCCGAGCCCCAGATCGTGGGAGTACGTCCACCGCGCGCTCGTGAAGTTCGGCGACGCGCCCGAGCTGCTGCCCGCCGCGCTCCAGGCGTGCGTGGGGCAGGCGGCGGGCGTCGAGTTCAAGGCCTACGTGGACAACATGGGACGGTTGCCCGATATCGACGCCATCGTGGAGGGCAGGAGCCTGCAGGTGCCGCCGGGCATCGATCTCCAGTACGGCGTCGCCGCGGCGCTGGTGCGCCGCGCGGTGCAGGTGCGGGAGCTGCCGCACGCCAGCCTCGTGTACGGCCACATACTCGCGTATGCGCGGCGCTTTCCGCAGCGCGAAATGGGCGTGATGCTGGTGACCGACATGCACCGCTCCATCGGCCGGCCTTTGATCAGCGTGCCCCAGTTCGCGGACTGGGCGGCGAGCATCACCGATCTCATGCTCTACGACCTCAAACTCGCAGCACCGCCGTGACCGCCGTTTCGACGAAGCTCGGCGCCGCGCGCACGCGCCTCATCCTGGAACAACCGTTCATCGGCGCGCTGGTGCTGCATCTCCCGCTCGTGCCGGCCGATCCGGCGTGGTGCGAGACCACGGCGACCGACGCGCGGGCGATCTACTTCAACCCGGCCTGGTTCGAACACCTCACGCTCGCCCAGACCCAGTTCGTGCTCGCGCACGAGGCCATGCATTGCGCGCTCGGGCATTTCGCGCGCCGCGAGCATCGCACGCGCCGGCGCTGGGACGTGGCGACCGACCACGCCGTGAACCTGCTGCTCGCGCAGGAAGGCTTCAGGCCGCCGCCCGGCGCGCTCGCGAATCCTGATTTCCGCGGCCTGTCCGCCGAGGAGATCTATCCGCTGATACCGCCCGATACGGCCGAGCGCACCCTCGACCGCCATCTCTTCGGCGAGCGCGCCCCCGGCGTCGCCGCGGCACGGGACGGGGGAGGCGGGTACACGGCGCCGGTCGCGCCGCTGGCGCAGTCGGGCGGCCAGCGGGAACGCGCAACCGATGGAGCTGCCGATTCATGGGATGACGCCGGGAACGAGCAGCGCAGCGACGGCGCGTGGAGCGTGCTCCCGGTCGAGGATGCGGCCGGCCGCGATGAGCTGGCGCGCGTGTGGCAGAGCCGCATGGTGTCGGTCGCGCAGCAGGCGCGCATCGCCGGACGCCTGAACGACTCGTGGCTGCGGCTGGTGGATGGCCTGATCGCGCCGCAGCTGCCGTGGCGGGCGCTCCTTGCACGCTACCTGATGAGCGTGGCGCGCGACGACTACAGCTTTCAGCGTCCGTCGCGCCGCGACGGGGACGCGCTGCTGCCGCATCTCGCGAGCGGCGAGGTGGACCTGCACGTCGCCCTCGACACCAGTGGCTCGATAGCGGCCGACGAGCTGGCGCAGTTTGCGGCCGAGCTCGACGCGCTCAAGGGGCAGGTTCGCGCCCGCGTCACTCTCCAGGGCTGCGACGAGCGGCTCGATCCGCGGGGACCGTGGACCTTCCACCCGTGGGAGGCTTTCGCGCTGCCGCGCGAGATGGCGGGCGGCGGCGGCACGAGCTTCCTCCCGGTCTTCGACTGGATAGCCGGGCGCGGCGTGCGCCCGGATCTCCTCGTCTATTTCACCGACGCCGAGGGCGAATTTCCGCGGCAGGCGCCGGACTATCCCGTCATCTGGCTGGTGAAGGGGAGGGGGAAGGTGCCGTGGGGGGAGCGCATTCAGCTCAACTAGCTCGAAGCTTCATTCAGCCACGGACCCACACGGAAGGTCACGGACGTTTGAAAAGCAAAAAACGAGTCTGCTGTATTTCTTGTTCCTTGAATTTTTCCGTGTGTTTCCGTGTGATTCCGTGGCAAATATTCTTCAGCTTGCCAATTGGTAGATAGTGCGGTTGGCGCGGCGCAAGCGTCCCGAAATCTCCCGTCCCAGGTTGGTGAGCAGCTTGATCGCCACCGCGGGATGCTCGGCCGTCAGCTTGTCGAAGTCCGCGCGGGTGAGCACGTAACACACCAGCTCCTCGTCCGCTTCGACGGTCGCGGAGCGCGCCTCCCGGTCGAGCAGCGCGACCTCGCCGAACACCGTGCCGGGCGAGAACGTGATCAGCCGCGTCTCGCGGTCCGGGCCCGACAGCCGCAGGCGCACGCTCGCGCTGCCCTTGGCGATGGTGTACAGCTCGTCGCTGGCGTCGCCTTCGCGGAAGACGATTTCGCCCCCGCCGTAGGTGCGGCGCGTCAGCACGGACTTCATGATGACGAGCTCGTCCTCGCTCATGTGGGCGAAGACCTCGATCCGGGCGAAGGGAAATTCGCTGCCGGATTCCACATCGCCCAGCCGGGACAGGATCAGGTGCTCCTCCGCCCATTAGATCGCGCGATCGACGTCCGGGAAGATGCGGCCCCGGGTGAGCGCGGCCGCTACGCCCATGTCCTTCAGGAAGTTCGCGATCGGCGGCTGATCCGGTATCGACGAGAGCAGCAGGTGCCTGCCTTCCCGGGTGAGCCGGTCGTGGGCGGAGAGCAGCGTCTTCGCGCCGGTGCTGTCGATCTCGTTGACGCGCTTCAGATCCAGGATCACGTACGAAGCGTTGTCGCCGCCGGTCGACTCGAGGTAGGCGGCCAGGTTCTCGGCGGTGCCGAAGAAAATCGGGCCCTCCAGCTCGAGCACGAGTATCTTCGACCCGTGCGCGGCGAGGACGTCCATGAGCGCGGGCTCGCGCGTCTTGCGCGAGTGCACCTCGTCGCAGCGGTAGGCGAGGCGGATCACCGACTTGCTCATGCGAAACAGGAAGAACAGGATCGTCACCGCGATCCCGATCACCACGGCGATGACGATGTCGAGCGCGATCGCGACGACCGCCACGATCATGATGATCAGGAGATCGAGCAGCACGCTCTGCGCGCTCGCGAAGTCCCGCGCGACGAGCCTCTTCACGATCTGCAGCGTCCAGCGATCAACGAGCTGGATCGACACGGCCACCAGCATTGCCGCGATGACGACGCGCGGCAGGTGCACGATGAGCGGCGTGAGCACCGCGACGGCCAGTATGATCACGGCCGAATGCGCCACCAGCGAGAACGGGGTGCGCGCGCCGCTCCTGTGATTGGCGAAGCTCGAGCCCAGGTTGATGCCGTTCGCTATGCCGCCGAAGCTTGCCGACGCCATGTTGCCTACTCCCAGCCGCATCAGCTCGCGGTTTACCTGGATTCTTATGCCCGCATCGCTTTGCACGAGCCGGGCGCAGAGCAGCCCGTCGAGGGACGCGACGACCGCGAGGCTCGCGGCGCTGGCCACCAGCGTCGGGGCCACCTGCAGGAACTGCGGGTCGGCCGCCATGCGGCCGAACTCGAACAGGAACTGCGGCGTGGGCACCCCGAATGGAATCGGTCCGATCACCGGCCCCACGTGCGCTCCCAGCCCCAGAAGGACGAGCAGGTAGTAGCTCGCGACACCTCCGATCAGGCCGAGCATGGTCGGGGGCACGAGCTTGGTGATGCGGGCGCCCCGGAGTATCAGCGCGACCGTGATCATGCCGACCAGCAGCGTCAGCGGTTGAGCGGAACCGAGACTGAAAGGAATGCTCAGGACGGGCACGGGATGCTTGAAACCGAACATCTCCTTCAGCTGGGAGCAGAAAATCAGGACCGCCGCGGCATTCTGAAAGCCCGCGATGACCGGCGCCGGTATGAACTTCACGAGATCGCCAAATCGGGCGAGACCGAGGAGCACCTGGAAGGCGCCCGAAAGGAACAGCACGAGAAAACACAGCACGAGCAGCGCCGCCGGACTCGCTCCCCGCAGCGCCGGCACGGTCGAGTTGACCAGGCTGTGCAGGACGATCGCGCCGATCAGGAAGGTCACGATGCTGCGAGGCGAGTAGATCATCGTGGTGTTGGCGCCGAGCAGCACCGCGACGAGGCACCCCAGCACCGGCGCGTAGAGCCCGGCCAGGACGGCCGTTGCGACGTAGCCTTCGCCGAGGGGGGAGAGCGCCAGCAGTCCGTAGCCCATGCTGACCGGTATCGTGAGGAGCGCGGCGGTCGCGCCGCCCATCAGGTCGCCCCGCAGGTCGGAGAGCCGCGGAACCCTGCGGGCGGCAGCCGCAGCAGGCGCGGGAGCCGGCGACTGTGGCTGGTCGGGCAGGCCGTATCCCCACCGCTGCCCGCCTGTCGCTGCCATGGCTCGCTCGTTATTCCTGCTGAGCCGCCCCGTCCGCGCGCCGGAACGGGGTGCGCTCGTTCAGCTCGTCCACGTAGCGCTCCATGCCGCGCGATTCACGCGCGAGAAACTGCTCGATCGCGCGCGCGAACTCGGGGCGCGCCAGCCAGTGCGCGGAATAGGTTTCTACCGGCATGAGGCCGCGCGCCATCTTGTGCTCGCCCCGCGCGCCGCCCTCGAACGTGGAGAGATTGCGCGCGATGCAGTACTCGATGGCCTGATAGTAGCAGGACTCGAAATGCAGGGCCGGGTGGAACTCGAGCGTGCCCCACGATCTCCCGCAGAGGCGCCCGCCGTGGCGCACGAAGAGCGACGAGGCGATCGGCCTGCCCTCGCGCAGCGCGAGCACGAGCAGAAGGCTCTGCGGTATGACGCGCCCGATGCGAACGAAAAAATCCAGGCTGAGATACGGCGTGGAATGATGCTCGCGGTAGGTCTGGCGATAGCACCGGTTGAAGAAGGCCCAGTCCCGTTCCGCGATGTCGCTGCCTTCGCGCCACTCGAACGTGATGCCGGCTTCGGCCACCTTGCGGCGATCCTGGCGTATCTTCTTGCGCTTCTCGTGATTGAGGGCGGAGAGGAACTCGTCGAAGCTCCGGTAGCCGGCGTTCGACCAGTGAAACTGCACGGCGTGGCGCAGCATCATTCCGTGCGCCTGCATGCGCTCCGCCTGCTCGCGCGACGGGAACAGGAAGTGCAGTGAGGACACCTTCAGCGCCTTCGCCAGGGCGAGCGCGGCCGCGATGAGGTGTTCGCGTCCCGCGTCGTCGTCGGCGAGCAGCCGCGAACCCCAGACCGGCGTGAAGGGCACGGCTGACAGGAGCTTCGGGTAGTAGGGGACGCCATTGCGGTAGTACGCGTCCGCCCACGCCCAGTCGAACACGTACTCCCCGTACGAATGGTCTTTCAGGTACAGGGGCAGCGCGGCGGAAAGGGCGCCGCCCTGCCTGAGGAGCACGTACTGCGGCGTCCAGCCGGTCGCCGGCGAGGCGCAGCCGGTTTCGTGCAGCGCCGACAGGAACTCATGGCTCAGGAACGGATCTTCGCCCGCAAGCCGGTTCCATTCCGCCGGCGCGACGCGCGCCAGGGTGTCAACGATTTCGACGGTCACGGGCGCGGATCCCAGTATGATCGAAGTCTGCCACGGCGCGCGCGCGGCGCGCGCGGGGGGATGATATATGAAGAATTCGCGAACCTGAACCACGGTTTCGCGGCGGGTTCTGG
>Ga0111539_10000692_pt1 | contig 43673 bp, 44 predicted proteins | sample RhiMethybrSRZTD1_FD_79667 | JGI IMG/M metagenome (GOLD analysis project Ga0111539, IMG submission 79667) | Populus rhizosphere microbial communities from Tennessee, USA - Rhizosphere MetaG P. TD hybrid SRZTD1 (version 2) (version 2) | ecosystem: Host-associated > Plants > Roots > Rhizosphere >... | reverse complement strand
GCCAGCGCGAGGCGCAGTGAGGAAAGCACGTTGGGAATGGCCTTGACGGCAGCGGCAGGCATGAAGTGCGTGCAGCGTAGCGACAATCGGGGTTGATCGGATCGCGGGACGACCTCCAGGCGGACGGCACGCCTGCCGCGGCCGTGGCCGGAAAGAGACTGGAGAGATATGTTAGTGTATACTGACATATGCCCGTGCCCCCCTTTCGCCTGCCCCTGCGCGCCCTGTTGCTCGTGGCCGTGATCGCCGCGGTCGTCATCGGAGCAATCGGCGCGGATCACCCATCGGACTACATTGTCGAGCATGTGCTGACCGCCGCGACGATCATCGGGCTGCTGGCTCTTGAATGGCGCGACGGGGGCGGAGGGCCGCTCAGCAACCACGCGTACCTGCTCATCTTCGCATTCCTCCTGCTGCACGTGCTGGGCTCGCACTACACCTACTCGCGCGTGCCGTACGACGACTGGGCCCGGACGATCGTCGGCCGCGACATCTCCAGTCTGGTCGGCTCGTTGTCGTATGAGCAGTCGGGCCAGCCGCGTAATCACTTTGATCGGTTGGTGCATTTCTGCTTCGGCCTGTTGCTGACGATGCCGAGCGCGGACCTTCTGGCGCGCTGGCTGGGCCTGGATGTCAAGCAGCGATGGAAATCGGTGATCGCCGCCGTCGTGCTGCTGTGTTCGCTCGGCGCGATCTACGAGATCGCCGAATGGCTGTACGCCGAGGTCGCCGGCCAGGAAGCCGCCGAGCACTACAACGGCCAGCAAGGCGATGCGTTTGATGCGCACAAGGACATGGCGCTGAATCTCGTGGGCAGCGTGATGGCCACGGCGCTGATGGCAGTGGCGGCGAGATTGACGATGTGGTTTGACTCGAGCAGCGCCTCGGCGCGTTTCACAACGAGATGACATCGCCCGGAATCGGCCGCAGCGCCTCGACGCTATAGCGCTCGCGAATCTTGACGGCGAGCGCCTCTCGCTGCGGATCTTCACCATGCGTCAGAACCACGCTGAGCTTGGCGGATTGCTCCATCGCCTTCGCCAGCCAGCCGACGAGTTCGGATTGGCCTGCGTGCGCGCTGAAGCCGCCGATGGTGTGGATCGTCGCGCGAACCGGAATCTCATCGCCGAAGATGTACACCTTGGCAGCGCCGTCGGCGAGCCTGCGCCCGAGCGTGCCCTGGGCCATGAAGCCCGGCAGGATGACCGAGACATTCTTGCGCCACAGTCCGTGTTTGAGATGATGCACGATGCGGCCGCCGTCGGCCATGCCCGAGCCGGCGATGATCACGCACGGCTCCCATGAGTCGTTGAGTTCCTTGGACTGGGCCGATGTCGCCAGCACGCGCAGGTTGCGCAGATGCTCTTCAAGTCGCTTCGTGCGCGCCAGGTGCGCTGCCTCGCGGTCGTACAGTTCCTGATGATGCACGTACAGCGTCGTCGCCTTCGCGCCCAGCGGGCTGTCGAGATAGGTTGGAAACTGCGGAATGATCTGCTCGCGCACCGCGGCGGCGATGTGATACAGGATCGCCTGCGTGCGCCCCACGGCGAACGCCGGCACCAGCACGCGGCGCTTCTCCCACACGGCGCTCTTGAGGACCCCCTGGAACTCGCGCACGCTGTCGGCTTGCGAGCGGTGATCGCGATCGCCGTAGGTCGATTCGAGAATGATCAGGTCCGCTCGCTCTGGCAGCACGGGATCGTTGAGAATGGGCGAACCGCGCTGACCGATGTCGCCGGAGAAGACGATGGTCTTTGAGGAAGAGCCTGCCTCGATCGTCATCTCCACGCTCGCCGATCCGAGAATGTGTCCGGCCTCGAAGAAGCGGATGTTGACGCCCGGCGCGATCTCGCGGCGCTCCTCGAGTTTCAGCGTCCGACACAGCGGCGGCAGCAGCGCGATCTCATCCATGCCGTACAGCGGCTTGACGGGCGGAAGTTCCTGGCGGATGCCCCCCGGCTGGCGATGACGATTCTCGCGCTCGGCGTCCTGTTCCTGCACCTTGGCGGCGTCCTCGAGCATAATCGTCGCCAGTTCCGCCGTGGCCGGCGTCGCGTAGATCGGCCCGTGATAGCCGGCAGCAGCCAGAATCGGCAGCCGGCCGATGTGATCGAGATGCGCGTGTGTCACGACCACCGCATCCAGCGCCTTGGGATCGACCGGACTCAGTGAAGCGTTGGCCTGTTCCGCACCCGGCCGGCCCTGAAACAGGCCGAAGTCGACCAGAACTTTCGCGCGCGGCGTCTTGACGAGGTAGCCCGAGCCGGTCACTTCTCCCACAGCGCCGCAAGGCGTGATGGTGATGCTGCCCGCTCGATCTGTGCCGACGACGCTCGTGAGCATGCCGGCGATGGTCGCGGCAGAGTCGTCAATCCGCAAGTGCGGTCCCGTCAGATCGCTCAGGCGTCGGCGGGATAACCCGCCGCCATCGCGATCTCAATCGTGTGCGGTGCGCCGGCAACGAAACCGATTGACGGACGCTGGCGTTGCATTACGCTGTTTACATGAAGACTCACGCTGCCTCATCGTCGAATGCCCTTTCCCGCCGGACCTTTCTTCGCGCCGCGGGCGCGACGTCGCTGGCCGCGTTCGCCGCGCCGTACGTTCGTGCGCAGGACAAATCCGGCCTCGCGCGGCCGATTCTCGGGTCCGGCGAACACACCTACGAGTGCATCCACGATTGGCTCGTGCCGCCGACGGGAGTGCTGTGGGGCGACACGCACGGTCTCGCACAGGACTCTGCCGGTCGCATCTACGTCGCGCATACCGTGCACGCCGAGAGCCCCAAGCCGCATGCGCTCGTGGTCTACGATCGCGACGGCAAGTTCCTCACGGCATGGGGCGACGAGTTCCGTGGCGGAGCGCACGGTCTGGACATCCGAAAGGAAGGCGACAGCGAGTTCCTCTATCACTGCGACATCAATCGTCGCCTCGTCGTCAAGACCGATCTCGACGGCCGGAGCCTCTGGCAGTCGGAGTATCCGAAGGAATCGGGTGTGTATGAGACGAAGGACAAGTACTGCCCGACGAATGTCTGCTTCCTGCCCGACGGTAACGTGCTCGTAGGCGACGGTTACGGCTCCTCTTTCATTCATCGTTTCAGCGCCGATGGCGCATACGTCAAGACCATCATCAAACCTGGCAAGGACAAGGGCCAGGTCGCCTGCCCGCACGGTCTGTGGATCGACGCGCGCGGCGACGCCGGCCCGCGACTTGCCGTCGCCGATCGAGGCAACCGGCGCATCCAGTATTTCTCGCTTGATGGCGAGCATCTGGCTTTCGTCACCGACGGCATCCGGATGCCTTGCCACTTCAAGACGCGCGGCGATCTCCTGTTGGTGCCCGATCTCGAAAGCGTGGTGACGATCCTCGACAAGGACAACCGCATCGTCGTGCAACTTGGCGACGGCCACCCAAGCGATCTGCGCGGCCAGCCACGCGAGAAGTTCATTCCCGGCAAGTTCATCCACCCGCACACCGCGATCTGGCTGGACAACGGCGACATCCTCGTCGCCGAATGGGTTCCCATCGGCCGCATCACGCGGCTGCGGAAACTCTGAAAACGCATGACGCGCTGTCGCGCGCGGTGATGATCGGACCGATGCGACGCGCATGCGCAGAATCTGCCGCGACGTCGTGCGCGCCGGCGCAGGGTTTTGCATGCAAAACATGCAACTGCGCCATGTCGGTACAGTCAGCCGATGCTCGAGGCCATCGGCCGCCTCATCTTCAGGCGGCGGAACGTGCTGTTCCCCGCGCTTCTTGGTGCAGCTCTGTCGCTGTCGCCTCCGCGACCATTCGGCGAGCCTTGGTGGGATCTCATCGCCGTCGCCGGCGTCGCGTTGATGATGCTCGGCCAGGCGCTGCGAATCATCACCATCGGGCTGGACTATGTGAAGCGCGGCGGCAAGAGGAAACGCATCTATGCCGATCGGCTCGTGACCGCCGGCATCTATGCCCACGCGCGCAATCCGATGTACGTCGGCAATCTCATGGTGGTGCTGGGACTGTTCATGCTCGTCGGGCAACCATGGAGCATGGCGATCGCAACCGGATTCTTCGTCCTTGCTTACGCGAGCGTGGTGCGCGCGGAAGAGCGATACCTGCTCGAGCGTTTCGGCGAGGAGTACCTCGCATACTGTGCCGCCGCGCCTCGCTGGCTGCCGCGCATCGGCGGCATCGTGCGCACTGTGCGCGCGTATCGCTTCGACTGGCGCGCGGTGATCGTGAAGGAGTACGGCACGATCACGCTGACCCTGCTGGCGATGGCGGGCGTGGCCGCCTGGAAGACCTGGCGCGCCGGCGCGCTCGATCGTTCCCTGCCCGTCTATCTGGCCGTTACCGCAATCGCGGCGGCATTCTTCGTCGTGGCGCGCTGGCTGAAGAAGGGCCGGGAGATGAAGCCGCGCGGACCGACGCTGCTCCACCCAAAGGGCGAGATTGCGTCGCTGACTGATCATCGCGCGCAAATTGATGATATCGACACCGCGATTCTTCACTTGCTCAACCGTCGTGCCACGCACGTGCAGGGGATCTATGAACTGAAGCGGCTCGCCGGCATCGAGCGATTCGATCCGCAGCGCACTGAGAGCATCATCCAGCGGCTGATCAGCCTGAATTGCGGTCCGCTCACGCAGGCCGATGTCCGCCGCCTGTACACCGACCTGTTGTGGCACTTTGCAAACGAGTTCAGTCGCCGGTCGGACAATGACGCTCGGACTGGGCACGTTGCCGAAATCGTCACGCTCGGAGAGCGCCAGGCACCGAGTCTCGCCGTAGGCGAAGCATCTTCGCTCGGCTGACCCTCTGAAGCACGTGCCCGGGATCGCTGTCATGACCACCAACAAAGTCGCCACGGTCAACGCCGCGTTCTGGGTGATGAAGATCTGCGCGACGACGCTGGGCGAAACGGCCGGCGACCTCGTATCGATGACGCTGGAGGTTGGCTATGCCGTGAGTTCGATCATGCTGCTGAGCCTGTTCGCCGTCACGCTCGTGGCGCAACTGGCCAGCAGCCGCTTTCACCCGCTGCTGTACTGGACCGTCATCCTCTCGACGAGCACCGCGGGCACGACCATGTCGGATTACATGGACCGCACGCTGCGGCTGGGCTACACGAGAGGGACGATCATCCTCGTCTGCTGTCTGCTTGCCTCGCTGGGGGTGTGGCGCTGGCGCGAAGGAACGCTCTCGGTGAGCAACATCCGCACGAAACGAGCTGAGGCGTTCTATTGGGTGACGATCCTCTTTTCCAACACGCTCGGCACGGCTCTTGGCGACTTCCTGGCCGATGACTCGGGCCTGGGCTTCCTCGGCAGCGCGGCCCTGATCGCCGGCTTGCTGACGCTCGACCTGCTGGCCTTCTGGCTCACGAGCGCCAATCGCGTGGCGCTCTTCTGGATCGCGTTCGTGCTGACGCGCCCGTTCGGCGCGACCTTTGGCGACGTGCTCACCAAGCCGCACGAACGCGGCGGCCTGGACTTTGGAACGATCGGATCGTCGCTGGTGCTGGCGACGCTGCTCTTCACATACATGTATTTCACAGGAGGCCGACAACAGGCTGCGACCGCCGCAGGTGACTCGGATTCCTCCAACGCACTGCCGAAGCCAGACGCTCCATGATCGACAACCCCGCAGCGATTCGTCTCAAGGACCAGTGAACATGCCCACGACCAGTCATTTCCAGACCCCTCGCGCGCCGGTCACGGTTTTCGGGCCAAGTCCGACGCTCGAAAGCGACCCCGACACCATCTTCAGCGGCGCGGCGAAGACGACCGACTTCGCCTTCGACGCGAAGGTGTCGGCCGTGTTCGATGACATGGTGTCGCGCAGCGTGCCGCACTACACCGAACTGCAGGGCATGCTCGCGGACCTCGCGGTCGAGTTCCTGCCGGAGGAGAACGGGCTGGTGTGCGACCTCGGCTGCTCGACGGGCACAAGCATCGACTTGCTGGCCGTGCATCCGCGCGTGCCGAAGACCACGAGGTTTCTCGGTTTCGACAACGCGCCAGACATGCTCGATCGCGCACGGAGCAAACTCGCGCCGCACCTGAAGCGCGGGCGCGTGGAACTGGTGGAAGGCGATCTCAATGCCGGCATTGACCTTCCGCGCTGCAACGTCGTCCTGATGAACTGGACGCTGCAATTCGTGCGGCCGCTGCACCGCGAGGCCCTGTTGCGCCAGGTAGCGTCGCGGCTGGAGACGCCCGGGGCGCTGCTGCTCTCGGAGAAGGTTCTCGTCGGCGATTCATTTCTCAACCGCGCGTACATCGACCTCTACCTGCGATACAAGAAACAGCAGGGCTACAGCGATGAGGAGATTCAGCGCAAGCGCGAGGCGCTGGAGAACGTCCTCGTGCCCTATCGCGTGGATGAGAACATCGAGATGCTTCGCCGCTGCGGCTTCCGTACAGTGGATGTGTTCTTCCGGTGGTTCAACTTCGCCAGTTTCATCGCCATTACCGGCAGTGACTGAACGTGGCGAGGCCTTGCCCACCTACTCGGCGGCGCCCCAGTCCAGATTCATGGCGCGCAGCCCTTCGCGAATACGCGCCAGGTTCCAGACATGCAACTCGCCGATGCTCGTGGCGGCGGCGAGCGTCGAGCCGTCGGCGCTGAACGCCAGGCCGCTGATGGCCGCAGGCTGCGGCGCCGTGAGCCGCGCAAGCGTGCGGCTGGTGGCGGGCTCGATCAGGTGAATCTCGAAGCGGCTGTGCGTGATCGCGACGACCGAGCCGTCGGCGCTGTACGCCAGGTGGCCGGCCAGTTCGCCAGTGTTGTCGCGCGAGCGCGTCTGTTGTCGGCTCCAGTCGCCGACGCTCCATGTCTCGAACGCCGGACCGGTTGAGAGCAGCAAATCCGTTCCCGAAGGATTGAACGCGCCGCTGACATTGCGGCCGGGGAACTCGACAGCGACGTCGCCGCTGCTCAAGTCCCAGACGCGGGCGCTCTCGCCGCGCCAGTTGCCCGTGAACAACCACCGGCCCGTGGGATCGAGCGAAAGCGCGCGGTTGAGCCCCGCGTAAGCCGGCAGTCGCGCCAAGAGTTTTCGCGACGGCCACTCGTAGACCTCGACGCCATCCTCGAGCGTCAGGACCGCGCGTTTCTGGGCCGCATCGAAGTCGCAGCCGCGGATGTTCTCGCGCGCAAGCAGGCGCTGCCCTTCGCCGATGCTCATGGTGCCGGGGCCGCGCTCGATGGGCCAGCGCCAGATGCCGCTGGCGGTCGCGGCCAGCACCGCCCGGCCATCCTCGACGATTCGAGCGAACGAAGCTGGCTCGCTCGTAATGCGCGCGATCTCGATTCCAGCGGAGGCGTCCCACAGCGCCACGCCTCGGGCTTCCGCGACGGCGATCTCGCTGCCGCGATCATCGACGCTGATGCGAGCGTCGGGGCCGAGCAGCAACGCCGCGTCGATCCGCTCGAATTCATCAGCGTTCTCGAAACGCCACAGCGTGGTCTGGTCGCCGAGATTGGTCACCAGGGCATCGCCGAAACCAACGACGCGGGCGTTGAGCATGGGGCGGAAGATCTCGCGCTCTCCGGCCAGGTCCCACAGGCGCGTGGTGTTGTCCCAGCCAAAGGTCGCGGCGAGAGTCGCGTCGGGACTGAGGAAGACATCCACCGGATCGCCCTGGTGTCCCTTCAGTGCGGCCAGACGCTGTCCGCTGTCCAGATTCCAGATGTGCAGAAGGTAGTCCGAACCGCAGCCGATGAGTCCACGGCCGTTGCGCGTGAACGTCATGCCGCGAATCAGCGTTCCGGGCTCGATGGTGAGCGTGCGTTCGCCGCTGGCCAAATCCCATAGCGTGACCCGCTGGCTGTCGTGATGCGAGACGGCCAGGCGCCGGCCCATGCGATCGGTTTCGAACCACCAGGCACCACTGCCCACGTCGATGGAGCTCGCTATGCGCCCGTCGGTCAGCGAATAGAAATCGATGCGACGACCGCCATCGCTGAGCGCCATGGCCGGCCATTCCCCCAGCAGCCCCATGGACATCTGGTCGACCACGGGGCGGTCGCGGGTGATATCGATGACCGCCGCGCCGCTTTCCAGGTTCCACACAAGAAACCTCGCGTGCTCCGGTGTGTCATGGAACTTGCCGGCGAGGTATCGGCCGTCATACGAAAAGATGAGCGACCAGCAGCGCATCGTCGGCGCAGGCAGGCGCGCCATCGGGCTGCCATCGCGCGTTGACAGCACGACCACCTCGCCCGGCGTGCGCGCGTCAGCCAGCCGATCGATGACGCGCAGGCCCCGCGCGCTGACATCGGTCGATGTCGTCAGCGTGCTGGCCGGTGCGAAGTCGTCCAGCGTCATGCACGCGATCGCCTCATCGCGCAGGTTCGCATCCGGCTTCAACTGCGCTGCCTGCGCGATCGCACCCAGCGCCTGGTATCGCCGGCCGATCTCGTTGCCCGAGCGCGCCGCCCGCGCCTGCGCCAACAGCGAATCGCGCAGTCGATCCTCCGCGGCCGCCAGCGCCGAGCCCTGCCGGGCCCGGGCGAGGTTGGCTTCGCTCAATCCAACCAGCGCTGCAACAAGGCCGGCCACCAGCGCAAGCACGATCGCCGCCGTCGCGCCCACGGCCACGCGGTGGCGGCGCATGAACTTGCCCGCCAGGTACAGAGCGCCCGGCGGCCGCGCCTGCACCGGCTCGTTGCGCAGGCAGCGCTCGATGTCGTGACCAAGATCGGCGGCGGTCTCGTAACGACGATCCGGATCCTTCGCCATCGCCTTCAGCACGATCCAGTCGAGATCGCCTCGCACAATGCGGCGGAGGATGCGCGGCTCGGTCGCGCGTTGTCGCGCCACCTCCTCGAGCCGCTCGCCCAGCGCGCTGATGTGCGTTGACGGCTTGCGCGGCTCGTGCTCGCGGATCAGACGAAGAATGTCCGCGTCGCCGCACCTGTCGAGGTCGAAAGGCGTGACGCCCACCAGCAACTCGTGCAGCAGCACACCCAGCGAGTACACGTCGCTGCGCGTGTCGACGTCGGCCGCGAGACCGCCGGCCTGCTCCGGGCTCATGTACTGCGGCGTGCCGATGAACTGCCGCAGTTCCGTCAGCGCGGTGTGCTCGGTCAGGCGGCCGCGCGTCGCCTTGGCCACGCCGAAGTCGATGATGCGCGGCGAGGCCACGCCCTCGTGCTCGCTCACCAGCACGTTCGACGGCTTGATGTCGCGGTGAATGATGCCCTTGCCGTGCGCGTGCTGCACGGCCTGGCATACCTGTGCGAACAGCCTCAGGCGCTGCCGAAGGTTCAGGCATCGCTGATCGCAGAAGCGCGTGATGGGCACGCCGCCGACCAGTTCCATCACGAAGTACGGCCGGCCGCTCTCGGTGGCGCCGGCATCGAAGACTCGCGCGATGTTGGGATGATCCATCAGCGCCAGGGCCTGCCGCTCGGCTTCGAAGCGCGCGATCACCTGCGCGGTGTCCATGCCCAGCTTGATGATCTTCATCGCGGCCAGGCGTTTGACGGGCGCGTGCTGCTGCACGCGATACACGGCGCCGAAGCCGCCCTCGCCGATCAGTTCGAGCAGTTCGTACGGCCCGATGCGCCGGCCAACCAGCTGATCGGCCGCGATCCCGTCGCCGCGGATATGGGTCAGTCCCTGCGTCGAATCGAGTTCCTCGCACACCAATTCGCGCGTGGCGTTCTCGAGCATGCGCAGCACGCGGTCACGCAGGTCGTGATCGTCGCCGCACGCCCGATCGACGTACACCGATCGCTCCGCTTCGGCTAGGGCCATAGCCGCGTCGAACAACTCTTCCACGCGCTTGAATTGCTGCAGATCCATCGCGGTTGGAAACAAAGGCTGCAAGGACGGAACGACCGTCCTCGCAGCATATCGCGATGGTGTGCGACCAGACATGGACTACCGCACCATCTACGCTGTGGCTCGCCACGCGCCATCATGTTCTCACGGCGCGCGATGCACTACGACGTCGTGGCGGCGTCGCGCGCCTGCTCCGCCAGCCACGACTTGGCGAAGCGCCAGTCGCGCTCGGCGGTCGGGCGCGAAACGCCAAGACTCTCGGCGATCTCGTCGTTGGTCATGCCCCAGATGACGCGCATCTTCACCACATCCGCCTTGCGGGCATCGAGTTTCTCCAATTCCGCAAGCGCTCGCACCATCGGCTGCAGGCCGACCTCGATCGTCCCGCCGACGCCGGCGTTTCGATCGGCCGCATCGCGCTCTGCGAGCGAGAACGAAATCCGGTCGCGATCGCCGCCACGCTTCTGCGCGTTGCGCTGATCCACGTAATCCAGCAGCACATGCAGCATCACCTTGGTCGCCGTGGCGAAGAAATGCCCGCGGCTGTCGTACTGCTGCCGGTGCCTGATGAGTTTCAGGAATGACTCATTGACAATGGCCGCAGGCTCGAGCGTGACGGCCTGGGCCCGCGCGCCGAAGCGCCGCCGCAGATGCGCCGCCGCCACGCGCTCCAGGTCCGCGTGCACCACGCGCATGAGCTCATCCATCGCGCCCGGGCGGCCGGCGTCGATGTCCTGCAGCAATCGCGTGATTGGCGCTTCAGCGTCCACGGCGTCGCGTCATCACGCTACCACAAGACGGGCGCGAATCGCTTCTATGGCGAGATCAGGCGCTTGAGGATATTGACCAGATCCTTATGGGCCTCGGCGAAGGCTGCTGCGTTGGTTTCATCCATTGCGTCGGGAGCAAGCCGCTCGATCAGCGCCAGCCGGTTCAGCACCTTCGGCAGATCATCGCGGGTCATGTCCTTGGTCTCAGGGAACCCCTCTTCGTTCAGATCCTCGATGAGATCCGAGCGGTCGTGTTTCGACATGTTCCAATCGTTGATGGCGATGATCCAGACGGCCTCGGCGGCGGGATCCTCACCGACCAATGCCAGCGCTTCGCGCGCCGTCTCGAGCGGGATTCGCGACGGGCCGAGTGGCTGGACGTCGACTGGAGCGGGCGCGGCGCCACCGGAGACCGACTCGGGAAATGAAGTGGGCGAAGCAGCGGGCGCTTCAGAGAGAATCACAGTCGAATCATCGGCCTTTGGGGGAGTCGGGCCATCCTGCAGCTCCGAAGGCTGTGCACCGGTCGAAACCGGCACTGCCGACCGCTGCACCGGCATCGGCGTCGATTCGCTTGCGTTGAGGATCGCCGATGAATCGACGGCATCGCGCTTCGCCCACGCAAACACGACAACCGCGGCGCAGCCGCCCACCAGCACAAGGCCGGTGAGAAGCAGGGTGGATCGCGTGGTTGTCATGACTTCACCGTCTCCGCAGCATGCCCCGGGCTAACGTGCGCCGGGCTTCGGCTGCTCGGATTTCGTCAGCAGGATGCCGTCATCCATGACCAGTCCGATTCCCGGGGCGTACACCTTGGTCGAAGTGCCGCGCTCGAGCGGACTGGTCTCCTTTACGCGCATGCACTTCTCGAAGTGGCCCGCGGGTGTATCGATGGTCGCGTCCATCGCGACGATCTCGGCCCGATCCATCGCCTCACCGGGCGCCTGCTCCTGATAGAAGCGATCGCCGACCTTGGAGTTGCCGGGCATCATCAGGCCGAAGCGAGCATTCTTCTCGCCTGAGAGCCACGCGCCTTCGTGTCGGACGATCTTGCCGTCCTTATAGATGTCCACTTCCTCGCCGAAGTAGTAGACGTCGTTGGTGGTGCGATCGATGGCGAAGAAGTTGCGGGAGACTTCGGCCAGTTCGCCGTCTTCCGTCTCGCGCTCCTCGATGACGCGCGTCGTCACGCCATCGACGACCTTCGTCTCATCCAGCACGGTGATCGTGAGCGTGTCTTCATCGTGCCTGAAGGTCGAGACCGTGCCCGGCATGAGACTGAAATAAGGATTGACGCCGGTGGGCCCAAGGTTGGCCCTGTCCACATCGAAGCGCTCGCGCCAGGTTTCTTCGGCCGGCTTGGTCGTGGCAGCCTGATCACTGCTCATGGCCGAGGGACTGGCGGCGGGCTGCTGCTGACATGCGGCGGAGAACAGGAGCAATGCCAGAACGGCGAAACGAGCGTGGCGGGTCATGTAATCCACTCCAGAGCCGCGCCGGACCGACCACGGTTCGCCGTGCGCAGCGACATCAGCATACCGCCGCCTGCAGCCGCTTCATTACCGGTGCATGACTGGATGTTCAGGTCGATCGATTCACCAAGTGCCACGCCGCGCCCGCGTGGCGTGATGTCGGCGGCGATGTTGATGAGTCGGCGCACACTGGCGCGCCGCATCATCGGCCTTCCCCTTTGAATTCGCGAATCGTGAAGCGTCCCCTAGGGGACTCGAACCCCTGTTACCGGCGTGAGAGGCCAGTGTCCTGGGCCACTAGACGAAGGGGACTTGTGACCAGAGGCACGAGGATAGCCGCTGAATTCGCGGCATTCAACAAGCGCGCGTGCGACAGCGCGAAGACACGCAGGAATCGATAGGCACGCGATATCGCGGGGCGATAGAGCAACGCTCTTGATTCCCACGTGTGATGCCCTAGCATGATCGCTTCGGCATTGACCGGTTCGTTCATCATCCCTCTCGCGCGAAAGCGCGGGTGACGGAGGTTTTCCGCATGCTTCCCAAGGAGCCCCCACGATCGGGGCAGATGGGTTTTCTTTACGTTCCGCCCTATCGGGTGCAGGGCATCTCGATTGCAGGCGAGCAGACGTGCGTGCACGTGCCTGAACTCGACCTGGCGTTCGATATCGGTCTGTGCCCGCGCCCGGCCGTGACGGCGAACTATGTCGCGCTCACGCACGGCCACATGGACCACGTGGCGGGGCTGCCGTATTACTTCAGCCAGCGGATGTTCCAGAAGATCGGCGTCGGCCGCTGCGTGTGCCATCATCTTCTGGCCAAACCACTTGCGAGCATGATGCAGGGCTGGATCGCCGTCGAGGCCCAGCGCACGCCACACGAGATCATCGGCTTGGAGCCTGATCAGCAGATCGAGATCAAGAACAACCTGTTTCTGCGCGGCATCGAGGTCAGCCACACGGTGCCGGCGCTGGGTTATGCCGTCATCGAGAAGCGCAGCAAGTTGAAGCCAGAGTATCTGGATTTGCCCCAGGAGAAGTTGCGCGAACTCAAGGGGTCGGGGGTCGACATCACGCGCACACTGGATATACCCCTCATCGCCTACACCGGCGACTGCGAGTTCGGGCCCTATCTGGTGCGTGATGAGTTCGCAGAGGCCAAGATTGTCATTGCCGAATGCACGTTCCTGGAGGATGAGCATCGCTCGCGCGCCAGCGTGGGCAAGCACATGCACATCGACGATATCGCGAGAATGCTGGCGGTCTGGAAGGCCGAGGCGGTGATTCTGATTCACCTGTCTCGAAGAACGAACATGGCGTCATCGCGCGAGCACCTGGTGAAGACGGTCGGGATTGAAGCGGCCTCGCGCGTGCACTTTCTCATGGATTTCAGGGCGAATCGGCTGCGATACGAGCAGCAACTCACGGCTGCGGGCGGCTCGAAGGCGCAACACGCTCCTGAGGTTCCAGAAGCCGCTGCGGCGGTCGCGACCAACGGCGATGATGCTCTCCAGGATTCTCCTGAAGGGTGAAATTGGGCGCGGGATTCCTGTTGCGCGCGAGCGAGCGCGTTGATGCGTTGGCGCGCACGGTCATCGAACGAAGATTTTCCGATCGGCTGCACTGATGTTCGCATCATGTTCACGGAACTTCGCGACGTGTCCCACGAAGTCGCGCACAACCTGTTGACGAGGTGTGGAGCGAGCCGTACATTCTCCGCCATCGTTGTCTCGACGATGCACACGAGTGGGAACGACCGGCAGGTGGGACCAGCCGGGCATTGTCGAGAGTCACCTACCAACCATCCAAACGCACGGACACGCGCGCTTTACCTTTTGGAGTGAGGCGAGACTGATGGGTCGACCGGATCCGCAGATCAGGAACGCGATGCTGTCGCATCTGCGGCGCAACCACAGCGAGTTGTGCCGGCACTGGTTCGACGACATCGAACTCATCGACCTGAACGCCGGCACGCTGCGCGTGCTGGTGCGCGAGCCGGTGCAGTTGAAATACCTGCAGCGTCAGTGTGTTCAGCAGTTCACCGAGGCCGCCCAGGCCGCCACCGGGCGCCTGACGGCGGTGTCGTTCGTGGACGAGGACGAGGCCCGCGCCGAGCCGCCCAGTTCCAACACGCGCGGCGAGGCGGTGGCGGGCCGCAATGGCGAACGCCGCGAAAACGCCTCGGCGAGCGGATCGGGCGTCGGGTCCGGCGTGGCCGGCTTCATCCCCAACGACGACGAGATGCTCCTTTCCCCGGATTTCTCCTTCGACAACTTCGTCGTGGGAGAGGAGAACCGCCTGGCCCATGCCGGCGCCTCGGCCGTTGCAAAGATACCCGGCAAGGCCTACAACCCGTTCTTCATTCACGGCGGCGTCGGGCTGGGCAAGACGCACCTGCTGCAGGCCATCTGCCAGGAGGGCATGCGCCGCAACAGGCAGTTGCGCGTGTACTACACCTCCTGCAACGACTTCGTGAATCGCTGGCATGAGGCGGTTCGCGACGGACAGATGTCGGATTTCCGCAATCGCTTCCGTCACATGGATGTGCTCGTGGTGGATGACATCCACGACATCGCGCAGCACGATCGCCTGCAGGAAGAGTTCTTCCACACCTTCAATACGCTGCACCAGCACGGCAAGCAGGTGGTGCTGAGTTCCGACGCTGCGCCGTGCGAGATCGCCGGACTCGAAGAGCGTCTCACCAGCCGCTTCAACTGCGGCCTGGTGGCGCGCATCGACAAGCCATGCTTCGAGACCCGCGTCGGCATCGTGCTGAAAAAAGCCGGCCTGCGCAATCTCTGCATCCCCGACGATGTCGCTTCGTATGTCGCGGCCAAGATCGACTCCAACATCCGTGAACTCGAAGGCGCCATCACGCGGATCCAGAGCCACTCGATGATGCGCAACGCTCCCATCGACCTGGAACTGGCCAAGCAGGCCATTGGCGATCACCGCACGTCCAGCAACGGCTCGAGCCTGTCGATCCAGCAGATTCTTGATGCCATCACGGAGTTCTATGACGTCCGCCTGACGGACCTGCTCTCCAAGAGACGCCCGAAGTCGATCACACGGCCGCGGCAGATCGGCATGTACTTCGCCCGGCACCTGACGCGCTTCAGCCTGGAGGAAATCGGCTCGTACTTCGGGGGGCGCGATCACACGACGGTCATGCACGCCATCCGCACCGTCGATGAACGGCGCCGGCGCGATCCTGAATTGGACCGCGAACTGGTGCTGTTCGAGCAGAAGCTCCGGAATGATGCAGAAAAGACCGGCGGCGCCAGCCCCGCGCCCGCATCCTGATCAGGCAGCGAGAGCCCATCGAAACGGGTTGGCATTTGCGCTGTGGACCAGTTGTCACTTTGCGCCGCTGGCGCGCAGCCCGGGCTTAGAGAATCCGCCCGACGAACAGTCAGCGTCTTAGGCAACTCGATGTGAATGGCTCGCTCGATCGCCCCAACGCCACGATCAGGACAGATCATCCACATGGGTTGTGGATCGCAAATCCCTGTCGATGCCGTGTTTGTGGTGAAAGCCTTGAGTTACCCACAACCCGGCAGTGCAGATACTAGGAGGATGAAATAGATCTTCCTTAAGGAGTTATCAATCACCGGTGACACTCAGGACAGGCTCGATCAACCGCGGTTCCCTAGTGCCTCGAAATGGCTGTGGATAACTGGCGGATATCTCGGGCCGAGCCGCCTCGCGTTTGCCGAACGATCGCCTCTGGCAGTAGCTGCAGAAGACCGTGGTGCGCTGGCCGATCACCGCGGATCGCAACGTCGTCGAGCACCGAACGCATGCCTCGCCGCTGCGGCCGTAGGCCTGGTGTTGCAGCGTGAATGCTCCGCTCCGGCCGCCGGCGTCTCGATAGTCGCGCAACGTCGATCCGCCTGATTCGATCGCAGCCTGCATGATCGATCGGATTGCGGCAGCCAGGTCCTGCCACTGCACATCTCGCAGCCGCCGGGGCGTCGCAAGCGGATGGATGCCGGCGGCAAAGAGCGCCTCGTCAGCGTAAATGTTGCCGACGCCAGCGACCAGCGCTTGATTCAACAGGGCCGCCTTCATCGGCTGGCGCGTGCGCAGCAAACGCTCTCGCAAGGTCATGGCATCGATCGTCAACGCATCGGGCCCAAGCCGCGCCCAGCCGCCGGGGTTGGTGTACAGGTCATCAAGCGAGGCGAACGGCCACAGGCCGCCGAAGCGCCGCGGATCGCGGAACGTGACGATCGCCTCGCTTGATGGGCTGCCATCGCGCGACACGATCCATTCGCAATGCACGTGCCTGTCGCGGCGTGCTGGTCGCTGACCGCGTACCTCCGATCGGTGCTGGCTCTCAGCCACCAGCATCGACCCGGTCATTCCCATGTGCAGGCCGAGCACAGCGCCGCCCGCGCCGCCGACGATCGCAAGGCTCTTGCCGCGGCGGATGAGTTTCTCGATCGTCTCACCCTTGAGCAGAGAGGCGGGCTTCACGCCACGCATCGCCTGGCGCGAGCCGGCGCGGCGAACGATATCTCGACGATGCAGGCGAACCTCCAGCACCTGCGCGCCGACCAGCCACGGCTCGAGCGTGCGCTTCAGATGCTCAATCTCCGGCAACTCGGGCATGAGCGGCAGGATAGGACGGCCGGGTGCGCGATGAACAGCAACCGGCCCACCGCGGCCGCATATACTCGCACAGCGAAGCCCAGCGCCCGTCGCCGTCATCTCACACAGGAACGGATGCCCACCCATGCCTGATCCGCTTGCTTCAAGACCAGCCACCGCCCCGATGGATCCCGAGGCCGCTGCCCGCGAGGTGACCGACGCCTACGCCCGCATCAAGCGCGAGATCGGCAAGGTCATCGTCGGCCAGGACGAGGTCGTCGATGAACTTCTGATCGCAATCCTCGCCGGCGGCCACGCCTTGGTCGTGGGCGTGCCGGGCCTGGCCAAGACGCTGCTGATCTCGACGATTGCGCGCACGCTGAGCCTTGGCTTCAGCCGCATCCAGTTCACCCCCGACCTCATGCCTTCGGACATGACGGGGACGGAAGTCATCGAGGAGGACAAGACCACCGGCTCGCGCGAACTGCGCTTCGTGAAGGGGCCGATCTTCTCGAACGTGATTCTCGCTGACGAGATCAACCGCACGCCGCCCAAGACTCAGGCCGCGCTGCTGGAATCGATGCAGGAGAAGCAGGTCACCGCCGGCGGCGTTCGGCATCGCCTGCCCGAGCCGTTCTTCGTCCTCGCGACGCAGAACCCCATCGAGCAGGAAGGCACCTACCCGCTGCCCGAAGCGCAACTCGACCGCTTCATGTTCAACATCAAGATCGCGTACCCGACCGAGGAGCAGGAACTGCGGATCGTGCAGCAGACGACCGCGCCGCACGAATCAAAACTCGAGACGGTGCTGACGGGTGAGCAGGTGATGCGCATTCAGAACCTCGTCAAGCAGGTGCCGGCGGCCGATCATGTCGTGAGATACGCGCTGCGGATGTCGCGGGCCACGCGCGTCAAGGAGCCGACGCCCAAGCCCAAGGTCATCGAGCAGTACGTGGCGTGGGGCGCGGGCCCGCGCGCCAGCCAGTACCTGGTGCTGGCGGCGAAGGCCAAGGCCATCCTCACCGGCGCCACGCACGTGATGCCCGAGCACATCCGCGCGATGGCTCTGCCGGTGCTGCGGCATCGCATCATCACCAATTTCAACGCTGAGGCCGACGGTGTGACAACTGATGACATCGTCACCACGCTGATCAAGGAGACGCGGCTCGACGCGTCGGATGAGGCGACGCAGCGCCGGATGGATGCGGTGATGAAATAACGCGGCGAGCCGGGGCCTCCTCGTTGCCCACTACTCTTCTCTACGACTTCGCAGCCAGGCGCTTGCGCAGCCAGGCGCGGGCGAAGTACCAGTCGCTCTCGGCGGTCTTGGGAGCGATGTCGAGCACGCTCGCGGCGTCGCGGAAGGTCAGGCCGCCGAAGAAGTGCAGTTCCACGACCCTCGCGCGGCGCAAATCGATTTCTTCCAGTTCGCGCATCGCGTCATCCAGGGCTAGCACATCAAATGCCAGGCCGTCATCATCGCCAGTCGCGGCGTCGAGGCCAGCATGGCTGAGCGTGACGCGAAGGCGGTCGCCGCCGCGCTTGCCGGCGTTGCGGCCGCGGGCGTGATCGACGAGGATCTGGCGCATCGCCATCGCCGCCACTGCACGGAAGTGCGATTCATCGCGCCAGTTCGGGTTCGGATGCCGCGCGATCTTGAGAAAGGCCTCGTGCACGAGGGCCGTCGGCTGCAGCGTGTGATCGGGCCGGTCCTGCCGCAGGTAGTCGGCGGCGATGCGCCTCAGTTCGTCGTACACCATCGGGAGCAGCGCCTCGGCCTTGTTGCGCACAGCCTCGCTGCGCGGCGCCGCTGGATTCTGATCGGATGGCGCCATGGGCTGCTCCGCCATCATTCTCGCCTCGACCGATCGTGATCACAAGCGGAATGTCGCTGGATCGCCGCCTTGCTGCGCGCCTAGATGCTCGCTGTTCGCGTCTCGTCATCAACCAGCCGCAGCCAGGCATCGCGCAACTGGCGCGTGATCGGGCCAACCTCGCCGCCGGCGATCTTCTCGCGCTCCACCCCTACCACCGGCAGCACGCCCCAACTGCTGTTGGTGAGGAACACCTCATCGGCCCCGAGCACATCGTTGATATCGAGCATCCGCATCGTCACCTCGATGTCCAAACTCTCGGCTAGTTCGCGAATCGCCTCGCGCGTGATGCCCGGCAGCACGGGCGCGCGCAACGCGGCCGAGCCCGCCACGGTCTCCTCCTCGCCGCGGGCAATGGGCGTGAGCAGCGAGCCATCCTTCACCAGGAAGGCGTTGCTCACGCAGCCGCCAGCGAGATGATTCGAGATACTGAACCACAGTGCCTCACCAGCCCGCTTGCCCGCAGCGTCCTGCAACGCGCGAATGCGGCCCCAATAGTTCAGCGTCTTGTGCCCGGCCATGGGATCGAGCGGATTCACGCGTCCGTCGGCGATGGTCGCGAGCACGCCGCGCTCGAAGAAATGATCCGGGTATTGCGTCGGCGGCTGGGCGACGATCGCAATGGTCGGATCGACCGGCCCCCCACGCTTGCCTTCGGACTGCAGCAAGCTCAGGTTGCCGCCGGTGACGCTCAGGCGCACGCGGGCTTCGCGCAGGTTGTTGCGCTGCACGGCGAGGTTGACGGCATCGCCGAGCGGCTCGATGCGCAAACGCTCGCTCAGCAGCAGTTCGCGGGCTGAATCTGCGAGACGCTGCATGTGCTGCTCGACGCGGAAGACCGAGCCGTTGCGCGCCAGCATTGTCTCGAACAGGCCCACGCCGTGCTGAAAGCCCGCGTCGAACAGCGACACCATCGCCGCATCGCGTTCGACGAACTTGCCGTTGAGCCAGATGAGCATGGCCAAAGCATAACCCTCACGCCGGGTCTGACGAAGGAAGCCTCGGATTGGCGGAGAGCCATCTGTCTGTGCCTGCTTGACCTAGGAGCAGGGCGCTGTGCTCCATCCGGGTCTTCCTCGTCGCCGCGGCGACTCGTCAGACCCGGCGTTGCGCGCACACTCGTCTACACTCACGCCATGGTCGGCTTCAATCCGCAGCCTTCGCGCTCGCGCCGGTGGCTGATCGCGGCGCTCATCCTGCTGGCGGGCGGCGCGGTCGCATGGTGGGCTTCGGCCCGCGAGAACGAGAAACTGCGAAGCGTCGAGGCCCAGGTGCAGGCCATCTGCCGCGACCTCGCCCAGAACGTGGACCTGACCAAGCGAGTGAACGCCCAGAATCCGATCGTCGCGGAGCGCGTGCTGGAGGAAATGCGGCGAGTCCTTTCCGGGCGCGATGACGCCAGCCTGGTGCAGGTCGAAGTGATTTCGGGCGATGCACGTGCCGATCGCGCCGGCTCGGTCGCCGCGCCCGCGACGCACACGGCGATACTCCATATGGGCGATGTCGAACTGCTGGCCCTGCGCATCCGCTGCGACGATCCCGCCAAGCCGATACAAGTGCTCGGCTACGTCACGCCTGCTGCACGATGACGATGCTTACTCCACCTCATCCGCGTACAGCACGTAGGTGCTCGATGAGTCGAACGCGCGGTTGAGCGCCATGTCGATCTTGCTCGTGAACGGGTACGGCACATCGGGCCGGGCGTTCTTGATCTCCACCGTCTCGTGGCCGACCTGGTTGCCGCTCTCATCGAAGAACGTGATGGCCACGCCGAGGTTGCGCACCGTGTCCGAAGCGTTGAGCACGCTGCCGGAGATGGTCATCTTCGAATAGTCGATGACCGTCTGGCCCGGGAAGCCCGGCTGGAGGTAGCGGCCGATGATCGTGTTGTAATCCACCAGCGCGCCGGTGCCGCCCTCTTCCTTGGTGTTGTAGTAGAAGGCCATCTTGCCGGTGAAGACATCGAGGCCCAGCGGCGTGAAGCCCATGCGCTTGTAGCGGCCCATGCGGTTGGACTCGGCGTTGCGGGCGTCGGCGGCGGAACGCGCGGCGGCCCGCTCGGAGTCGCGCTGATTCTTCTCGATGGCGCGGCGCTCGCGCGCGGCAGCGCTCTCGCGCGCTTTCGCATCCTTCAGCGCGGCCTCCTTCACCGCCTGATACTGCTGGAAGTCGTTGCCGAAGCGCTGATGATCGGCCACGAACTGCCGCAACTCGGCCAGGTCGCGCTGAGCGGAATCGCAATCGAGCCGCGTCTGGGCCAGTTGCGCGCGCGTATCGGAAAGTTGCACCTTCAGCGTCGCGATCTCCACCAGCAGCGCTTCGGTCAGGCTGTTGGGAACCTGGATCTCAACCGTGACTTCCTGCTCCTCAGGCTTCGGAGCCGAGGATGGCGGCGCCTGCCGAGGCGGTGACTCCTGGGCCATCGCGCCCACGCCGGCGATCAGCGACACCATCGTCAACGACATGAAACCGATTCGAGATCTGGCCATGATGCACTCCTGTGGTCGCGAGCGAGATCGGGCGCCGTTCGTTCAAGCACTGGACGCGGGCGAGCGCGCGGCGATTCCCCACTCCGCCCGGTTTACATGGATTCTTGGCGCGCCGATCTCTGGCGGGAAAGCGGGCAATTGCCGCTGCGGCCGGGCTATTGCGGCTGGCTGGCGGGGGCGCTGGGGGCGCTGGAGGGCTGCGGCTGCGTCGACGGCATGCCGGGAGGCGGCGGCGTCTCTGAGAGCAGACGCTCGCGCAGTTCCGAGGCTCGATCGATCAGCGCTGGCCGATCGTCCTCGCGCGCCTGCATCTGGTAGTGCCAGCGAATGTCGGAGTGCGCCTCGGCGGGCCAGAGTTCCGAGGCGAGGTCGATGGGGATCGAATCCCATAGCGGGGCCTTGGCGTTGCCGCTGGTCAGCAGCGGCTCGTAGCCTTCGTGCGTCAGTTGCACGTCGTACACGCCGTAGTACAGGAAATCGACAGTGACTGGCGTTCGGCCGACCTCGCGGCCGTTGAGCCAGCACAGCGCGCCCTCCGGCTCGGACGTGACGGTGATGGTGCGGCGAACGCAGCCGGTCAGGGCCGAGGCAGCGACGAGGAGCACTGTGGCGGGAGCGGCACATCGCCGGGCAGCGCAGGGACAGCAGCGGCGGCGTTGCCGTTGCTTGTATCCTGAGCATGCGGCGTGCATGCGGCGGATTGTACAGGCTGGCCTGAAGCGTCGTCGCGTGCAACGGGTGCGTTGGTGGCGACAACAGCCGGCGCCATCGCCGACGAATCAGCCGCAGCCGCGCTGGGTTCGCTTTGGACAAGTCGCACATCGTCGCGCGCGCGGGGCTCGTGCGCTCCGGCAGACATGATCTTGCCGACGACTATTGCGATTGCGATCGAGGAGATGACTATCGAGTCTTTTCCGGGGCGGTGCATCCTGCGTTGCAGACCTCCATCGCCGGCGTCTTGGCCGGCGACGGGCACAGTCTATGCCATCAAGGCAAATAGTGCAGCCCTGAACCGGTTCATCCGGGGCAGATTTCCTGCCCTCTCGTCTGATAAGAGCGGCGCTCCAGCCTGGGCTTTGTCAGCCGAATTCGTCGCCTCGGAAGGTGCTGGCAAGATAGGCTTCCCGCACCAGGGGGTCGTTGATGATGTCGCGCGGCGGTCCTTCGCGCAGGTTCTTGCCTTCGTGGATGATGTACGCCCGGTCGCAGATCCGCAGCGTCTGCTGCACGTTGTGGTCGGTCACCAGCATCGCGATGCCGTCGGAGGCGAGTTTGCGCACCTCGTTCTGCAGTTCCTCGACGGTGTGCGGATCGACCGCGGCAAAGGGCTCATCCAGCAGCATCAGGCGCGGCTTGGTGATCAGGGCGCGGGCAATTTCCAGCCGCCGGCGTTCGCCTCCGGAGCACGTGCGGGCCTGCTCCCTGGCCTTGTGCAGCAACCCGAACTGGTGCATGAGTTCCTGGGCCCGCTGCTGGCGGGCGGCCCGGCCGAGGCGCTGCGTCTCCAGGATCGCCAGCAGGTTCTCCTCGACGCTCAAGCGCTGGAAGACGCTGGGCTCCTGGCTCAGGTAGCCCATGCCCGCGAGGGCATGTTTGTACATGGGCATGCCGGTCATGTCCGTGCCGTTGAAGATCACCTGGCCCGATTCGGGTGTGATCATGCCGATGGTCATGCGGAAGGATGTCGTCTTGCCCGCGCCGTTGCGGCCCAGCAGCCCGACGATCTCGCCGGGCGAGATCTGAAACGACACACCATCGACGACGCGACGCCCGGAGTACGACTTGACGAGTTGTCGGGCGACCAGCAGGGACATGCAGGCGGGCAGTGTAGTCGTGCGGCGACCAATCGGCGTCGGCTGTGCAGCCACCGCTCGCGGCGTCAGGCGAAGCGCACCCGCGGCGTCACTTGATCAGCCGGATGGCGAAGGGGTAGCGATAGCGCTCACCCTTGTTGGCGGCGATGCAGGCGATGATGCAGAAGACGATCGCGACGATGCCAATGACCGGCGCCAGCAGCGTACCCAGGCCGAGAGTGATGCAGCCGATGATTGCGATCGCGACGTAGCCGATGCCAATGGTCAACTGGAAGTTGAGCGCTTCCTTGCCTTGGTCGTCGACGAACGCCGATTGATCCTTCTTCATCAGCCAGATGATCAGTGGCCCGATGAACCAAGTGAATATGCCTAGCAGGTGGGCCAACATCGCCATGGTGCGTTCGTCGCTGGAGGCAGGCCCCACGGCGGCAGTCGCGGGCGCTGCAGACGCTGCGGCAGGCGGAGGGGGAGCGGACGAGGGCGTGTTCGATGGGTTCTGGTCGCTCATGCCGGGCATCATCGGAGCGCGGCGAGAGCCTCGTCAAGTGCCGGCCACAGCATCATCTGTAAAGAGTGTGGTTGGACGCCGCGCCCGCCGCCGTCACGGGCGTCAGAAGAACCGGATCGTGACGGGGTAGCGGAAGTATTCGTTCTGGCTGGCGGCGATGGCGCCCCGGATCATGTTGACGATCGCCACGACCCACAGCACCGGGATCAGCGCGATGCCGATGATCGTGATCGCCAGGAGCACATGCAGCACCAGGAAACTCATCAGGAAATTCGTGGTTTCGCGGCCGTGATCGTCAGCGAACACCGATTTGTCCTTGCGGACCAGCCACAGGACCAGCGGAATCGCCAGGGCGAACGGGCCGATCCACACGAATGCCAGCGGCGAGAGGTGCGTGGCGATCGCACAATGACGGTCGGCGTCGGCGACGACTTCTTCCTTCAGCCGGCCGTTGGAGCGCACCCGCCGGTCGCCTGATGCGGACTGGCCGGCTGCGGGCTTATTCGCGGGGGCCGCCTGGTCGCGGGCCGCACCGTCCGACGCCTGGCCGTTGGCGAAGAACGGGCTCGCGTCAGGAATGGGTGCGGCGGCGACAGGCATGGCGAAACTCATCGTTCAACTCCGGCCTCGCGCCTCAATCGGCGGAAGCGGCCAAACTGGCAGGCCTTCTGCCGCTTCTTGGGCGAAGCCGGACAGCTCTTTCATCATCATTGCAGCGCGGCAACACATCTGGCAATCCACGGCCGACGCCTTCCGGCCTTGGCCGGTCGCCACAAGTGCCTGCGATTCATGGGTTTGCGTCCGATCCCGCCGACACGGCCTCGCCCCCCTCGATTTTCTCGGACGAGTCCGCTGCGACGGCGCCCATGGAGTCGTCCGATTTCTTCACCGGCCGGGCATCCGGTTGCCATGCCTCTGGGTGCAGGCGCGAGGCGATCGATCCAACGATCCGGTCCAGACCGCTGTGCAGGTAGGCGTCGAGTTTCAGCCGCGCGCCGCTCATCGGCACGATCCACGCGATCGACTTGGCCATCCAGCGGTGCATGTCGATGTCCGCGATCTCGGTCGTCTTCCACGCGCCCTCGCCAAGTATCGGATCGCCTTGGAAGTGCAATGTGCCCGCCTCGTCCAGCCGGTAGCGCTGGCGTCGCAGTCGCAGCAGCGACAGCGCGGGCATGACCGCGAACGGTCCGCACGCGATGTAGATCCACTGCACGACGTGATCGAACTTGCTGGGCGGGCTCGGCGTCTTGCCTCCGGGCGCGATCGCGTTCAGTTCGTCGTTGATGCGCGTGTACTCATCAATCTCAGCCTGCGTGGGCGCGCCGGATTGCCGCGAAGCGTCAAGTTCATCCATCCGCTTCTTGAGTTCGCCATAGTGCTGCGCCACCTGCGCTCGGCGCGGAATGGCTACCCACAGGTCATACGCTCCCCACACGCAGAAGCCCGCGCACAACACGAAGATGAAGATCGCGCGCGCAACGTACGAACGGGATGGCCGGGTCTCAATCATGAAATGCCGCAGCAAGCACTCGCGAGATGGGACTGACGTTCCTTACCAACGCGCCCGGCCGGCGGGCTCATCCCTGATCTTCTCCAATGTGCGCTCCCACCAGCGCTCGGCCCTGAAGCGGCCAGCTGGCGTGGACATCAATCTGGAGAAGCCGCCTTCACTGACGCGACGGACGGGGATGCGCGGCGCACGCGTTTTTCGCCCAGCTCGAAGCATGCGAGTCAGCCACGCGGAGTGCTCGCGGATCATGCGCAGGCTGATCGGCAGGGGCGAGCGATCGCGAGTCCATCGAAACGCGGGAAAGATCATCAAACCCTCCGGGTGCCGCTGATCGTAGCCGCCCTGTTGTCTGGGCGGATGTCGACCCCGCGCCTCCCCTACCGCCGTCATGTACGATCGTTGCATGCACGTCCTGACGCGCGTCCCGATCATGCGCATGCGCTGGAGGCACCTGCTGTTTGTGCATTGGCCGGTGGATGCTCGGGTGCTGCAGCCGCTCGTGCCACCGGCCCTCGAGATCGATACGTTCGACGGCCGCGCATGGGTCGGGTTGATCCCGTTCACAATGGAGGATGTCAGCCCGAGGCTGGCTCCGCGCTTTCCGTTGCGCGGCGTGACCGACTTCCACGAATGCAATGTGCGGACGTATGTGTACCCGCGCGGCATGAAGGATGATCCGGCGGCCCATGGCGTGTGGTTTTTCTCGCTCGACGCGGCCAGCCGCCTGGCCGTGCGGGGCGCGCGGCGGTTCTATCGACTGCCGTACTTCGATGCGCGGATGTGGCTGCGGCGCGAGGGCGATGTGGTGGACTATTCCACGACGCGAATCAACGGCGTTTCGGGAAGTGCGTCGCTTCACTGCCGCTGGCGCGCGCTCGAGGCCATGCCGACGTCGAAGCCCGGCGAACTCGCGCACTTTCTGACGGAGCGCTATTGCCTGTATGCGCTGAAGCGCGAGCGTGGAAGCGCCTTGTCGTTGCAGCGCGGGCGGATCGCGCATGAACCGTGGCCGCTGCGACGTGCGGAGCTGCTCGCGATGGATGATTCGCTGGTGCGCGCGGCGGGAATCGAGATCGACGGATCGATCGCGCCCGTGCTCTACCACGCCGATGCGCTGGATGTTCGCGCGTGGGGGCTGGAACGCGTGTGATCTGCTTCTTCATCGCTTCTTTGCCGGCACCCAGGGCACATCGGGCACGCCCGCTTCCTTGTTCACGCGCCGGGCCATGGCGAAGAGCATGTCGCTGACGCGGTTGATGTAGATGGTCGCGCCATCGCTGACGGGCTCGGAATGGCGCAGATGGATCATGGCCCGTTCGGCTCGCCGGCAGATGGTTCGCGCCAGGTGCAGGCGGCACGCCAGGTCGGTGCCGCCGGGCATCACGAAACTCTTCATCGGGGCATTGCCGGCATCGATTTCGTCGATCCACTTCTCGACCTCGGCGACCTGCTCATCGCTGATGCGCAGGATCTTCGCTTCGTGCTTGGCGCCCTCGGGCGTGGCGAGGTCGGCCCCGATATCGAACAGGCGCGACTGCAGGTCAGCGAAGATGCGCAGAATCTGCTCAGACACGGCCGAGCGCGGCGCGCGGGCGGCTTCCGCGGCGGCGAGGCCGACCGCGGCATTGAGTTCATCGACGGCCCCGTAGGCTTCGACGCGAGGGTGATCCTTGCTGACGCGAGCCCCGCCGAACAGGCCGGTGGTGCCGTCATCGCCGCTGCGGGTGTACAGGCGCGAGGTCATGCGTGTGGTGTCCATCGTATCGTCGGCGGGCCGTGCGTTGCGGGCGGCGCAACTCGCGACGGCGCAGCCGTTTGCGTTTGAGCGCAAGACGTTGCAGCGAAAGCCGTCGCGATTTTTTCCCAATCACGCGGAATAGCGGATCCGGTGGTGGAGTCCCTGGGGGCAGAGGTCTATTGTTAGTGCTCATTCACATTCGTCGCCGCCGGCCGTCGTTCACCTCGCGACGCGGCGCGACTGAAATCGGAGTGACCCGCCCATGATCGCACGCACAATCATTCGACAGACTCTCGCGTTTCTGCTGGCAGGCGCCTTTCTCTTCGCCGCGGCCGGATGCCTGGTGACCTCCGGCAGCCAAATGAAGGAAAGCGGTACACAGGTATCCGAGATGACGCTCAACCAGATTCGGCCCGGCGAGACCACCGAGGCGTGGCTGCTGGCGACGGCGGGCGAACCGACGTCGCGCCGTGCCGCCGATGAACACACCTCCATCCTTCGCTACGACCACGTCACCACCACCTCCAGTGGCGGCACGGTGTTTCTGCTCTTCGCAGGCGGCAAGACGAAGGAGAAGACCTCGTCAGTCATCTTCGAGACGAAGGATGGCGTCATCCAGCGTTACTGGACCGAGTCATGAACGACCGAGCCAACAGAATCCAGCGACGGCGCGTGAGTGCATCGTGTCGCACGACGCGTTCGATGAGACATGCACGGCTCTTCTCGATGCCTGAACGCGACCCTTGCGCAACTTCACGTAACAAACGGGCAGGTCAGGCGTTGTTGTTGAAAGCACAGCGGAAATCGCGCATCTCATGGACGAGACCTGCCGCGATGCAATTCCGCAGGGGAATCCGGAAGAACTCCATGAGTGGGACGTTCCGGAGAAGGTTGGAGACACACATGAAGATCGCCCAGAACACTTCAAGCACAATTGCCAGTGCACCGCGGCAAAGCGACGCGCGCTCGTTTGCGCATCATTACGGCGGGATCGGCCCCGTCGCCTCGCCCGAGCGGACGCTGCGCGTCTATCCCCCTTTGGGATGGGGCGTCGGCCAGGTCATGCCGCACGTTCGTCGCGCAGCGCGCTTCAGCGAGTCGCGTCACGATGGCGCACATGCAACGCGCGTGCCGCTGGCGCTGTAATCACCATATCGACGCATCAACGCACGCCCCCCCCTGCTCGTCCTCGCTCATGCGACATCCGCTCCGCAACATGATTTACGCCGGTCTGCTGTTCCTGGCGAGCGGCGCGCTGCTGAGCGCTTCGAACGAGACGAGCGAACGGCACGAGGTTGAACTCGCGCTGAGCAAGCACGTGCAGGCGGGCGTCACCGATGCGGATCAGATCATCCAGCGGTTCGGCGAGCCCGCGGTGCGCGAGTCCGTGCGCGGCCCTGGCCGCAGCGAGGTGCTGGGCTACAACCACGAGGCAGTCGCGCCGACGGGGTTCGGGCGCCTGCCACTGCTTTCATCACTTCGATCGCAGCACGCGGACACGTACTTCGAGATCACCGACGGCGTCGTCACGCGGTACTGGACGGAGATGTGATCACGCCTTCTTCGCGAAGGTCTCGCACACTTCGTCGGCGAGCGCGTGGCTTCCCACGCTGATCCGCACCGCGCCGTCCGGAACGACCTCAACCAGCACCGGCGAGGTCAACGCTACAAACATCAGGCCCTGGTCGGGCGTTTCCGCGTCGCGCAGCAATGCGCCGATCATCTCCATCAGCAGGTGGATATCAGCCGGCTCGCACAGCAGCGGGTCGCGCGTGTTCAGTTCCACCGTCGCGGTGGCGTCCATGTCCTGCCAGGCATGGTTGTTGGCGAGGCTGAAGGCGACGGCGTCGAAGACCTTGCGCCACTTGCCCACGGGCATCGCCGCCACCTGCTGCAGTCGCAAGGCGCGGAGGATATGGCCGAGCGTCGCCGGCAGCCGGTCCTTGGCCGTCGGCACCACCTGCGCCCCCTTCAACGGCTTGCATTTACAGGACTTGTCGGCAAGGTGCAGGTGCACCACGCCATCGCCCTCCTGCATGCGCATATAGACCTTGTCCGCCCCCTCACTGATCTCCTGGATGCCGTAGTCGCCCAGCATATCGGCGACATCATCGTGACTGACGAATTCCACCTGAAGTCTCCCTGCCCAGGACGTGCGAACCAGTCGTACTGTACCGCAGATTTGCCGCTGTCAACAGCCACCCCGTGGACCCACGCGGCCCAACCGTCGAGCGAAAACCTTCTACCATTGCCCGCCGATGCGCACCGTCCTGTTCGTCTGCACGGGCAACACCTGCCGCAGCCCGATGGCTGAGGCGATTGCCCGACATGCGCTGCAGGCCGATCCCGGTCTGGCCGGAGGAACCGAGGCCGATCGCGATGTCTTCGTCGCGTCGGCGGGCGTCGGCGCGCTCGACGGCATGCCCACGACCCACGAGACTACCGAGGCCCTGCGAAGGCGCGGCATCGAACACGATGGTCGATCCAAGCGCCTGACCGACGCCATGATCCGCAAGGCCGACCTCGTGGTGTGCATGACGGCCTCGCACCAGGCGGCCGCCCGGCGCCTGGTGGATGATGCCCCCGAGCATCTGGCCCGAATCGTGCCGCTGGATCCGGCAGGGGATATCGAAGACCCGATCGGAATGGGCCAGCGGGAATATGATGCCCTGGCCGATCGGCTGGCGACGCTGATCCCCGACAGGCTGCGGAGCCTGCTGGGCGAGGGCGCCGCCTCCGCACCGGCAACGCGACGCAACAGGCGCACACCATGAGAATCGCACTTGGATCCGATCATCGCGGCGACGCGGCCCTGCAATCGCTGGCCGCGGCCCTTCGCAAGGCGGGACACGAAGTCGCCGTGCTCTTCCAGTGCAACGGGCAGTCGTGCGATTACCCCGACGGCGCCTGGCGCGTGGCCCGGGCGGTGGCCGATGGCGAGTACGAGCGCGGCATCCTGATGTGCGGCTCGGGTATCGGCGTGTCGATCGCGGCCAACAAGGTCCCGGGCATCCGGGCCGCGGTGGTGTGCGATGAGCTGCACGCGCGTCTGAGCCGGGCTCACAACGACGCCAATGTCCTGTGCATGGGGGCCGACATCATCAGCGCCAAGGACGCCAACACGATCGCGCTGACGTGGCTGAGCACACAATTCGAAGGCGGGCGGCACGCGCGGCGGGTGGCGAAGATCGCCGCCATCGAGCGCGGCGAGGACCCGGCTAGCGCCAATATCGACGCCGCCGTGGGGTGACTCCTGGGCCTCAGCGCGCGAACGACCGCGTCAGGTCAAACAGCATGCGCACGCCCCAGCCAGTGGGGCCGGTCGGGGCGAGATCCGTGTCCTTCTCCGTGTTTCCCACGCCGGCGATGTCGATGTGCGCGAAGGGGGTCTTGGCATCAACGAAATAATCGAGGAACGCCGCCCCCTGCACCGGATGCGCGCTGCGGGCGGGATTGGAATTGATCAGGTCCGCGTGCTGCGAGCGCATGAACTCCTTGTGCTCGCTCCACAGTGGCATGCGCCAGATCTTCTCGCCCGATGATTCCGCCGCAGCGTTCACGCGCTTGAGCAGATCGTCGTGATTGCAGAACACGCCCGCACAGAAATGACCGAGTGCCACGACGATACCGCCGGTCAGCGTCGAAAGTTCGACGATATGCGTGGCCTTCACGTCCTTGTCGGCGTAGGTAATCGCATCGGCCAGGACCAGGCGGCCCTCGGCGTCGGTGTTGGTCACTTCCACCGTCACACCGTTGTACATCGAGATGATGTCGTCGGGCCGGTAGGAATCGTCGCTGACCATGTTCTCGGCGCAGGGCAGCAGGCCCACGACGTGCACCGGCAGTTTGAGGGCGGCGATGGCGGCCATCGCCCCCAGCACGGCGCAGCCGCCGCACTTGTCGTACTTCATCCCCTTCATGCCATTGTTGATCTTGAGCGAGTAGCCGCCGGTGTCGTAGGTGATGGTCTTGCCCACCAGCGCGAGCGTGGCATGCCGCGCGGTCTTCGCAGGCTTGTGTTCGAGCATCACCAAGCATGGTTTGCTGGCCGAGCCCTTGCCGACGTTGACGATACCGCCCATGCCCCGCTTCACCGCCGCGGCGTAGTCGATCACCGTGCACTTGAGGCCCGTCGAGCGCGCGAGTTTGCGGGCCTCGCTCGCCACCCACGCGGGATTGCAGACGTTGGGCGGCGTGGCGGCGATCTGCCGCGCGTAGTTGGTCGCTTCCGCCAACGCCAGGCCGCTCTCGATCCCTTCATCGAAGCGTGAATCATCGGAGGAGATCGCCAGCGCCGGATGAGCCGGCTTGTTCTTGCTCGCCTTGCCCGCGAACTCGTCGAAGCGCCAGTTCGCCAGCGCCAGCCCCTCGGCCATAGCGCGGCCGGCGCTCTCCACGTCAAGTCGCCTGCCGGGAATGGTGTCGGCGATCAGCAGGTGGGTCGCCTTCGGCGCGATGCGATCGAGCCGGCGGATCAAGCGCGCCGCGGCTGTGCGCAGGGCGTCGGCCGTGAATTCATCCTTCTTGCCCAGGCCTAGGACGATGTGCGTCGAGTCGCTCACAGCACATTCGCCGCACTCGCCCTTGAATCCGGGGGTCTTCAGCGCGGACTGCAGCGCGGCACGGTCGGGCTTGCCGGCGTCGAGTCGTGCGGGCAGTTTCAGTTCCTCGGCGAAGACCGCGGCGACGATGACGGCGTTCTTCGCAGGCTTCGAGGCGAATTCGATCGACTTGAACAAGGGCGTGCTCCTTCCAATCTCCCGAGAGGGGCGAACAGTGTAGCGGCAGGCGGCATTGATACTGCTGGAGTGCGCGAGGGATTCACTCCCTTTGCATGTTGAACCGAGAATCCTGATCTGCCGGACATCGTTCGCGCCCGTACCACAGCCGCGTACGATTGACGCATGTCCGCCATCGCGCGCATCCTCGACGCCAACGCCAACCGGGCCCGTGAAGCCCTGCGCGTGATGGAGGACGCCGCCCGCTTCGCCCTGAACGATGAAGCGCTCAGCGCCGAGTTGAAATCGCTGCGGCATGATCTGCGAGCAGTGATCGACTCGCTGCCGGCGGGCTGGCTCGAAGCCAATCGCGATACGCCGGGCGATGTCGGCACAGCCATCTCCAACCAGTCAGAGATGTCGCGGACGGATCTGCGCGACATTGTGGTCGCGGCCGGCAAGCGCCTGACCGAGGCCCTGCGCGCCATCGAGGAAGCAGGCAAGACCATCGACGCCGATCTCGCATGCGGTGTCGAGTCGCTGCGCTATCGAGCATACGACGTCGATCAGCGACTCTTGCTGCGCTTCGGCAGCGGCCGCGCAAGGCAGTGGCGATTGTGCCTGCTGTTGACGAGGTCATTCTGCCGCCGACCGTGGCTCCAAGCCCTGGAACAGTCGATCAGCGGCGGCGTCGATTGCGTGCAGGTGCGCGAAAAGGACATGGACGGCAGCGAACTGGCATCGCACGCCCGCGAGGTCATCGCCATCGCGCGGCGGCGCAACGTCAGCGTCATCGTCAATGACCGCGTCGATGTCGCGCTGGCGACCGGAGCCGACGGCGTGCACCTGGGCCAGAGCGACCTGAGCGTGCGCGATGCGCGCCGGCTCGCCGGACAGGCATTGATCGTCGGCGTCAGCACGCACGACCTGAACGAGGCAGAGCGCGCCGTGCGCGATGGGGCCGATTACTGCGGCGTGGGCGCGATGTTCCCATCGTCCACCAAGCAGCGCGAAGTCAGCGGCATCGCGTATCTGAAGGCGTTCATCGAACACTATCCGTCGACGCCGCACCTCGCGATTGGCGGCGTCACGCCGGAGAGCATCGGCGAACTTGTTGCGGCCGGTGCGCGCGGCGTCGCGGTGAGTTCCGCGATCTGTGCCGCCGAGGATCCCGGAGACGCTGCGCGCGCCATCGTTCGCGCGATTTCCGGCGGCGCGTCCCGGCTGGCTGCGCCCATGCCGGCGCACTAGCCCGGCTTCAGAACTTTGTCTCTTCCTCTTTCGCAAGCGGCGACACGCAGCGGGCCGCGTGCTTGACCGCATCGCTCTGGCCGGCCGGGCACGGCAGGCCGGGGCCGCGCCAGCGCTTGCCATCGTGCACGAACGCCACGTAGCCGAAGCCCTGCCGATCGTTGGTGTTGTCGATGATGATCACGGGCACAAAGCCGAGCCTGATCGTGTTCACCTCGGCGCTGAAAGCCTTGCGCTCGCCTGCGTCCGAGGGATCGAAGCGGATGGAATATCGGTATCGCAGTTCGCGCAGATACAGACTCGTACCGCGCACAAGTTCGCGCCTGCGCTCGTCGCTGGTGTCAGTGATGTCCTCCGACTCCTTGGCCAACGTTGGCAGGCGATCGGGCCACAGGCTCAGCGCGCTGATCGAGACGATGCCGCACCCGATAATCATCCACACCAGCCAGTTGCTCTGATCGCGCAGCAGCAGCAGCACGCCCAGCGTCGTCACGATCACCGACAATCCAACAAGCAGATTGCGCGTGGAGATGAGCATGCCTGTTGAATCGTAGCAGGCGGTCCGTGGTCATTCGTCATTCGCGCTTTCCCCTATCCTTCTGCTCAATGGTCTCCAACGTCCGCCTGCTGATCCTCGGCTCGGGCACCTCGGCGGGTGTGCCCGTGATCGGCTGCGACTGCGCGGTGTGCACCTCCGATGATCCGCGCGACCGCCGGCTGCGGTCGTCAGCATGTCTGCAGTTCACAGATGGCGACGGCGTCGAGCGCGTGATCCTCATCGACGCCTCGCCCGATCTGCGCGAGCAGGCCCTGCGCGCAAGACTTCAGCGCTGCGATGCCATTCTCTTCACGCACAACCACGTCGATCACACATTCGGCCTGGATGATGTCCGCCGCTTCAACGCGCTCATGCACGCCCCGATTCCGATCTACGGCGATGAGCGCACGCTCGAGCACCTGCAGCGCGTCTACCGCCACATCTTCGAGCAGCACAAGAATGTCAACGACTCGTTCGTCGCGACATTGATGGCCCACCTCATCGAAGTCGGCAGGCCGATCGACCTGCACGGCCTGCGCTTCACGCCGCTGAAACTGCTGCACGGCCGGCTGCCGGTGCTGGGTTTCCGCGTCGAGGCGCTCGGCGCTGATGGGCAGGTGGCGCGCGAGCAGCCCTCACCACTGCCGCTGGCGTACTGCACGGATGTGTCGGCCATTCCGCCCGAGACGTGGAAGCAGTTGACTGGCTTGAGCGCGCTCGTGCTCGACATGCTGCGCTATCGCAAGCATCCGACGCATTTCACAGTGGATGAGGCGATCGCCGCCGCGACCAGCATCGGCGCCGGGCGCACCTGGTTCACGCACATGACGCACGACATCCGGCACACTGAACTCGATCCGGAATTACCTGAGAGCATGCACCTGGCGTTTGATGGATTGATCGTGAAATGATCGCCGAAAGTCCGGCTGGCCACGCCGGAATGCCCGGTTGTACTCCCCGACACTGCATGGTGAAGGGCCGGGGCGGCGGCTATACTCTTCGCCCCCATGGCCACCCTTCGTGAGATCAAGAAGCGCATGACCGCGGTCGGTTCGATCGCGCGCATCACCAAGACGATGCAGATGATCGCCAACGCGAAGTTCGCGGCCGCCGTGCAGCGGGCCAAGGCCACCAAGCCCTACACGCAGAAGATCCGGCAGCTGGTGGCCGAGGTCGCCGCCGCCGCGGGCGATGTCCAGCATCCGCTCATCGACGGCCCGGCCGAATCGCCCAGGAAGGAACTGCTGCTGGTGGTTTCCTCCGATCGCGGCCTGTGCGGGGCGTACAACAGCAACATCCTGCGCAAGGCCACGGCCCACGTTCGCGCGACCCGAAGCGCCGGCACTGAAATCGACATTGAGGTCGCCGGCAAGAAGGCCCTCGCCGCGGTGAAGTATCACCGATACGCCGTCGCCGAAAGACACACCTTCGGCGACAAGCCCAAGTACGAGGACATCGAGCGCGTGGCCCAGCGCTACATCGACGCGTTCACGACTGGCGCCTACGACACGGTGCGCGTCGCCTACACGCGCTTCGAGAGCAACTCGCGGCAGGTGGCCGACATCGTGCAACTGCTGCCGCTCAAGCCCCAGGTGAGCACGCCCGCACCCGGCGCGGAGAAGACGACAGGCGCTCCGAGCGCGACCTATGAGTTCAGTCCCAGCGCCGAGAGCCTTCTGGGCGACCTGCTGCCCCAGGCCGTCAAGGCCAGCCTGTTCCAGGCGATCAACGATGCGGTGGTGAGCGAACAGATCATGCGCATGGTGGCGATGAAGGCGGCGACCGAGAACGCCAAGGAACTCGGCCGCAACCTCAAGCGTCGCTTCAACCGCGCCCGCCAGAGCAAGATCACCACAGAATTGACGGAGATCGTCAGCGGGGCGGCGGCGCTCGAATAGGCCGCCTCAAGGCGCGACGGGCGCGGGCCGATAAACAGGCATGCGCAGGCGCCTGCACAGGCATTCACCAGGCATGACGATGACGGCGGGAGCGTTCGCGGCGTGCGATGCGCTGCTGTACGATCCGCCGCGCGCCACCGCCTGCCGCGCGTCGCGAAAGGCGGGGGGATGACATGACGGCCATGGCCGGCACCACCAGACCCAGCAAGAGCAGCGAACTCGCCGCCAAGGCCGAGCAGACGCTGTCAGCCGGCGACACCTTTGAGGCCGAGCGCATGGCGATGAGGGCCATGGCATCGGCCCGCAGCGAGCGCGATTACGAGTGCATGGCCACGATCGTCGGGACGCTGCTGGAAGCGCGGCAGCGCCGGCTCAAGGCCGCGCTGAGTCTCAAGCGCATCACCATCATCGATGCGCCCATCGGCGAGGATGTGAAGGCCAGCAAGGGCATGTACCTCGTCCGGCCGCCGCAGGTCGGCGCGGATGCTCGGCGTCTTCGTCTGGCGGCGTTCGAGCAGAACGTGCCCGCCGTCGTCCTCTGCCGCGAGCCGCTCACGCGCATCAAGCTTGTGCCGGTCGTCTCGATCAGCCCCGGCACGACGGTGCGGGCCAAAGTCCTGCCGCCGAAGAGCCTCGACAAGCCTGATGTGCCGTGGTTCATCGCCGCGATGCAGGCCCTTGGCGCGATGGCGATCGATTCGCTCGATCCCTCGATGTCGGCCGAGCGCCGAGTGGACGCGCTGCTGGAGCGCCTCGATGCCGTGCCCGAGCACGAAGGCCTGCACGTCGCGCTGCAGCAGGCGTGCCTCGATGCCAGGGTCGAGCGCGACCAGGACCTCGCGGAGCGGGCTGCACGCAAGTGCGAGAAGACTGACAGCGGCGACCCGGTCGCCACACGCCCGCGCGACGATGACGAGAACGGCGACGAGGATCAGGTCGAATGAGCCGGAGCGGCTCGGTGCGATGGATGCGCTTTCGCGGACGCCGTCGCCGTCTCTGGGCCATTGTGCTGGTGGTACTGGCGCTCCTGATCATCGCCGATCGCCGCGGCTGGCTGCTGGTGCGCGATGCCGATGATCTGCCGGCGTATCACGGGCGCCTGGCGAGTGTGTCGCGCGTGATCGATGGCGACACGATCGAGGTCAATCTGCCCGATTCTCTGCACGAAAACGCGCCGGCCACGCGCGTACGGCTGTGGGGCATCGACTGCCCGGAGATGCCGCACTTCGACCAGGCCGAGGAGCCGCTGGCGCGCGAGGCGACGAACCTGGCCATCCAGATGGTGCAGGGCCGCGAGGTGCGGCTGTATCTCGAGCCGCAGCGGCCGCGCGATTCGTACGGCCGCGTGCTGGCGCACGTGGAATCGAGCGATGGCCGCTCGCTCAACGAGGCGCTGCTGGAGGCGGGCCTGGCGCGGGCCGATGATCGCTGGCCGCACACGCGCCTGACGCGCTACGCGCAGGTGGAACTGGCGGCGCGGCGGGCGGAGGTTGGCATGTGGAGCAAGACAGCTCCAATGGTGCCGTCGGCATCAGCGAACTGATACTCGCCCGCTCGAATCAGTCAATCGTTCTTCTGCGGCGCCGGGAGTTCGCTGGCGGCGCGCTGCCGGCGGACTCGTCGGCATTGGTCGCGGAAACGTCGGGAGCAGGCGCTGTCCCGCCCGATCCGGATGAATCGGGTCGTCCGCCTCCGCCGCGCTGCTCGCCTCCACTACCGCCGCCGGTGTTGTTGCCGTCGCCGTTGTCGGTGTTGCCGCCGCGTGGTGGGCATCAGCCCCAGTTGCTGACGACAAGCAGGAGGTCCTCCCAGTCGACGATTCCATCCTGGTTACAGTCTGCCGACGACCGAGTCATGCCCCAATCCACAATTACAGCGAGCAGATCGTTCACGTTGACGACGCAATTCTGGTCGATGTCGAATGGAGGACGAGGAACCGGCCCGAGAATGGTTCGCCCGAATGCCACCTGATCATGGTCGTTGATGCATACGAGTGTCGCGACCTGAAGAAGTCCATTTACCGATACCTGCGCGAGGTGCCCACCTTCCCAGAGAAACGTACGCGAGTCGACTCCTGGGCTGCATGCGCCAACCGCGCGGCCTGAGTCGTTGATTCCCCGCACCAACGTATCGCGAAGCGGTGGCATGGATCCCAGATCAGTCATGGCGCCATTCCGCCAGACGAACGACCGCTGCGCGAAGCCTGGATCAAGGGCTGGCGCGAGATAGCCGATCCCGACGACATGGCCAGCGTTGTTGACGGCCATGACTTCGGAGGTGATGCCGCCGCTGATTGGGGGCAGGATCGTCACGGCCGTGCCGGTGCGAATGAATCCACGGATTGACGCTGTCGTTCCCATGCTCACGCGACCAACGACAATGTCTAGGTCGCTGATGTCGTTCGCGAAACTGCTTAGCCAATCAGCCGATGGGTGAATGTCAGTGAACGCGAACGCCGTTGCATCCCAGCGCGCCGCGTGCGCAGGGCCGGTTCCGGTGTTGATCCAGTGACCGACGATCGCGCCGCTGGAGTTCACCGCGAGCGCCTCTCCACCGTTCGCTTGCGTCGGGATCGGCAGCAATGTCGGAACGCCCTTGACCCAAACGCACGGCCGAGGATTGCCGCTCGTACTCGCCGCGCACCATCCGACGACAACGCCGTTCTCATTGAGATCCATCGCGCGCCCGGCAACCATGCCCGGCGGGAAGGGCAAGAGCGTCAGCGTCGCGTCGCCGGGCGACCAGAGGAACGGGCGATCGGTGCCGCAGACTCCCGCGCCAGCGAAGCCGCACACGCTGCCGTCATCGGCGATCGAAAAGATGATCGGCGTGTAGGTGTTGAACGGGCCGCACGGCGGCCCATTGGGCAGCGTGTGCAGCACCGTGTACTCGCACTGAGCAAACGCCGCCTGCCCACCATGCAGCATCGCCGCCGCCACTGCTCCCCACGCCCCCCACAGCGCGGTCGCGCAGAACATGCGCCGCGTTCTCGCTGGCCGTATCTTCTGTTGCTGTCCTTCCCGCATAGGCGCTCGGTCACTCCGTGGACCTGACTCCCAACTGCCTCCATTGTGAAGCGCAATCGCGCTCAGGCAAGCGAAATTCGCGGCTCGTCGAGTCGACACCTTGCGCGCGCACAGCCCGCCCCCTTGATGACTTGATCAGATCAATCGTTCTTCTGCGGCGTGGCGGAGTTGGCAGGAGTCGCGTTGCCGGCTGAGGTTCCGGTATCGCCTGCGGAGACTCCGGGCCGTGGCGAGCCGCCGCCGCCTGATGTATCTGGGCGACCGCCTCCGCCGCGCTGCTCATCGCCGCCGCCGGTGCCGCTGCCGTCGTTGTTGTTGCCCTCGCCGCGTGGCGGTCCGCGTCGCCGGCCGCCGGGGTTCGTGCCATCGCCGCGCGGCGGGCGATCGCCGCTGGCTGCGCCTTCGGTCGCGCCATCGCCGCCCTGGCCGCCGGGCATGACGCCGCCCGGCCCGTTCTGCATGCCGCGCTGGCCGTTGCCGCGCATGCCCGGCGGCAGCGCCTCGGGGGCCTCGCCGATGTCGGCCATCAGTTCCTTCTCTTCCTGCTTGGGAGTGGGCAGGCGATAGACGATCTCCTCGGTCGCAGGCTCGCGCAGGAGGACGATGTCACCCTCGCTCAAACCTTCCTTGACCTCGATGTACAGTTCGGACGAGCGGCCGACGGTGACCTGCTTCTGCGCGTAGCCGCCGCCCTGCGGCACGTAGACGTAGTTCAGCGGGCCGTTGCGGAAGACGGCCTGAATGGGAATGTGCAGGGCGTCGCTGACGCGGCCGACGTAGATCTCGGCGGTACAGCGCATCGACGGCTTGAGACCGAGGTCGTAGCCATCCTTGAGCAGGATCTTGACGGTGTAGTCACGGCGATTGGGATCGCGCCAGCCGCCGGATTCGGCGAGCACGCCGACGCTGAGCACTTCGCCAGCGAGCGAACGGCCCGGGTTGGCATCGGAGATGATCGTGGCGCGCTGGCCTGGCCTGATGGTTCCACTGCGGGCCTCGGAGACTTTGACCGATGCGACGATCTGCGACACGTCGGGCAGGATCATGACCGACTCGTTCTTCGACAGTTCAGTGCCGACGACCGGCGGGCGGCCTTCGTTGCGTCCCATGCCGCCCTGCTGGGTGGAGGCGGTGTACACGACCAGGCCCGCGGCCGGCGCGGTGACGACGCAGTAGGTCAATTGCTCATCGAGGCGCTTCAGATCGTCCTTGGCGCTTTCGAGTTGGAACTTCTCGCTTTCGACTTCAATCTCGGCGCTCTGCACCATGGCCTTGTACTTGTCCTCGACGCTCTTGCGATCGAGTTTGGCCTGTTCGAGATCGCTTTCCTTCTCGGCCCGGTCATGCAGGCTCTGGTACTTCTCGTAGGCTTCCAGGTCCAGTCGCGCCTGGGCGAGTTTGGAGCGGGCCTCGATCATCGAGATCTCATCGCGCTTGTACTCATCGAGGCTGATGAACTTGCGCTCGAGAAGCTTGGCGGATTCGACGAAGCGCTCCTCCAGGCGCGTGTAATCCTTCTCGGTGGTCTCAAGGGCCAGCTGCAGCTCCTGGTGCTTGGAGGGGTCCTCGCCCGAGGCCCAGGCCTTGAGCGCGAGGTCGGCGAGCTTGATCGTGGCTTCGGCCTTGGCCAGTTCCGCATCGCGCTCGTTCTTGGTGTTGGTCAGTTCAGCCTCCGCGGTGACGTACGAGGCATTGGCGGTATTGACCTTGTCCTTGGCCTGGCGCCACTTGTCCTTGATCTCGTCATCGTTCAGCCGCAGGATCACATCGCCCGGCTCCACGTTGCTGCCTTCGGCGACGATCTCGTTGATGACCGCGCGGCCATCGACCTTGTTGCGGATCTCGATCTGCCGCAGGGCCGCCAGTTCGCCCGAGACCGGGATGGTGATGTCGAACACGCCCTTGCGCACGCGCGCGGTGTCGGCGACGCTGCGCTCATCGGCGGCATCGGCCCGCATGCGCACGATCGCCGCCACCACGATCGCCAGCACCGCGACAATCACCACGCCCACAACGGCGAGGCTGACCTGCCCGCGCTTGCTGCGGCGTGCATTGGACTGCTGCTTGCTGGTGCTCATGAGTCGCTCTTCCGGACGCCTGCTTCGCCGATGCTTGTCTGGTGCATTTCGACACGCACAACGGCCGCCACAGGGGCAGTCGGCATGCCCGCCCGCTGATCATCACATACCGATCAACCCGCCAAAGGATAGGGTTTCATCCGCCGTATTTCCGCACAGCGCACATTGAACGGCAGTTATTGCGTGCATGGCCGGGAATCGGGGTTCTTCTCGCTGCGATCGATCTGCCTCGTGACGGTCGTGCGCGGCGTGTAAAGGTGTGAAAATCAACTGCCGCCGGGGTTGGGCGGGGTGGGTTCGAGGACAGCCGGCGGCCGCGGCAGGATGAGCAGCCAGGGGATGACGTAGTAGTCGCGCTTGATCTGCGCCGCCGATGGCTGCGCGGGCGAGAACTCCATGCCCTGCAGCGGCAGCATGCGGCCGTCGAGGCTGATGCGCAACTGGCCTGTCTGCTGCAGGTAGGCCAGGATCGCCAGTTGCAGGTCGCGCTGACCTTCATCGCGGCTGTCCTTGGCTTCGAGCAGGTCGTCGGCGGCCTCCGAAGCGTCGCGGGCCGTGGCGCGATCGGGCGCGGCGGCGATGGACTCGATGCGATCCTCGCCGATGCGGATGTTCCGATCCTGGATCTCCAACTGGTAACGGGCGCGATCGATGGCGCGCACCGCGCCGCGCACATTCACGGTGATGTTGTCGCGCAGGTCGTCGTAGTTGCGCTCGGAGCGCTCAAGTTGAATCTGCAACTGGCGCAGCGTCAGCCGCTCGATCTCGCGATCCAGCGGCAGGCCGATCGACACGCCGGCCCGCACGACCGTGTCCTCGGGCTCGAGCCGGAACCAACTCCGGTTGTCATCGGTCGGCACGGTTACCGAGCCCGTCAGGTTCATGTCGGGCAGCAGGTCGTTGCGCGCGATGGACACGCCACGACGCGCATCGTCCACCGAATCGCGCTGCGTCTGCAGGTCGAGCCGATAGGCCATCGCGTAGCGCACGGCCTCGTCGAGTTCCACGTCCGGCACGGGAAGTCCGAGATCGGACGCCACGATCACCACCGGCTGCTCGACGTCGATGCCCAGCCGCACCTTGAAGCGATCGACGTCGAGCCGGTACTGCTCGCGCCGCTGGTTGAGCGAGTCGAGTGCGGAGACGGTGGACTGCTCGGCGAGGGCGGCGTTGAACAGGTCGCTGCGGCCGGATTCGTACAGGCCGCGCTCGCGGGCCTCGACCAGGCGCAATTGCTCGACCTGCCGCTCGGCGTTGACCACCGATTGCTGTTGCACGACCAGATCCAGGAAGTCCGCGACGATGTCGAGAAAGAACGCGCGGCGGAAGTTCTCGAAGTCGCGGGCCGCGTAGATAAGTTCGCGCTCGCGCTGAATCAGGCTCTCGCGGGCCGCCAGCCCGGAGCCGCGCAGCAGCGGGACCTGCGCATCGAGGATGAAGTCGGCCGACTGGTTGTCGCCGTTGGCGACGCGGCTGTGCAGGTCCTCGGTCGCGCGGGCCAGGGCGCGGGCGCTGACCGTGCCGCCGTACGGCAGGCGCTGCGTCACGCGGAACTCGTTGACAATCTCCACCGAAGTGTTGTAGAAGCCGTTGTCGCCCGCGGCGATCAGGTCCGCTGACACCTCGTCGAAGAACTGCGGGCCCCAGCGGTGGCGCTCGATGAGCAGCCGCAGCGCGCTGATGATGTAGTCTTCCTCGGCGAAGCGATACTCGCGGCTGTCCTTGAACGCCTGTCGCAGCGAGGCGGTCAGGTCCAGGCGCAGCGGGTCGCCGACGAGCGTGTTGTAGCCTTCGAGGCGCGCCAGCACGTTGTCGCCTTCGGTCATGGCGCGGAACTGCAGTTCGGTGGCTGCGGGATTGACGCTTGCAGGGCGCTCGGTCGCCTCGGGGCTGTGCACGCCGATGTTCTGCGCCCCGGTGTCGGGGCTGGGACGAACGGTCGCCGGGTAGGCGTCGGGTCCGAGCGTCCCGCTGCCCTCGGCCAGCAGTTGCGCGACGCGGCGATCGATGCGATCCATTCCAGTCGAGCAGCCGCCGGCCAGCAGCAGCAGCCACAGCGCGAGGGCGGCGCTGCAGGGCACAGTAATAAGGATGAAGATTCGTGAAGATCGCATCAGGGCGAGGCGGCGGGCGTGGACAGGCTCCGAACCGAGTCTCATCGTCGGCGAGAACCTGTTTCAGCCGCGATTTTGCGAGTCTCCAGCCCCCCGCACCCGCGGGCGATGGCTGGCGAGACGTGGTTGTACCGGCAAATCGCCCGCAGGTGTCACGCCGCGTCGATGCCGGGCTTGCAAACAGCTACATCAGATCACGCCAATCGCAAGGGCGCCAAGGCGCAAAGGACTGCGCGCTCCGCCAGACGAATCACCATTCTGCGAGCAAGGGAGGTTGCGATGACACCGGCGACGCGTCTTCGACTCACACTCACGCGGCCGAGAGGCAATTGCAGCGCCGGCCGACCAGGGCCAGTTCGCTCAGCCGGTTGCGCTGCGACACCGACAGTTTGCCGAAGATGAACCCGGCTTCGAACATGCGGCGATCGATGGTGCGGCACCAGACGACGCGCGTGGGCAGCGGGCCGGCCTCGATGCCGAAGCCGCTGAGCGTGAGATTCTGCACCCCGCTCATCTCGCCGGCGCCGCGCACGCGCATGCCCGCCAGCGAGAGATCGACCACCGTGCCCAGGGGGCAGGTGATCTCTTCCATGCAAAGTCGGGGCATTCGTCGCCGCTTCCTGGCGGTCGTCGTCTTCTTCATGCCCTATGCATCGGCCCTCTGCCGCGGCGCGCTCAGCGCGAGCGGCAGCGGCGGGGTGATCCTGAGGCTGGTAACGCGCGCTTCCGATTCGATAATCCGCGGCCTGCAGGCCACTGCAGGGCCGGTCACGACACAGGCTGCGGACTTCATCCCGCTTGACTTCATCCTGATTGCCAGGTTTGCCGCGACTGAACGGATTCAAAGACGCTTTGCGAGCGCGGCTCTACCGAGTCATCACCCGCGCGAAGAACTCCGTCGTGAGATGCTGCAGCTTCCTGCGATCGTGCCCGACGCCGTCCACCAGCACGAATCGGGCGTCGGCGCCCGCGGTCTGATACAGCGCCCGGGCATCTTCCCAGCGCGACATCGGGTCCGCGCCGAACAGCCGATCCACCTGCTGGGCCGCGGGCTTGTCCCAGCCATCGGTGAACTCCAGCGAATCGTTGTCATCCAGCGCGCCCATCACGATCAACTGCGGCATCGCACGGTACGACTCGACATCGAACGGCTGGCCGATGAGTTGCTCGATGTCGGCCAGGCCGGCGGGATACGGCAGCGCCTCGCCCGCGTGTTCGGCCACGGGCGCGACAGGCCAGCCGCCGGGCGCCCCTGCCGCCACGGCCTTGACTCGAGATGGATGCAGGGCGGCGAAGCGGTTGGCGAACATGCCACTGGCGGAGAAGCCCTGGATCAGGATTCGCGCATCGATGGCGAGGCCCTCCGCAGCCAGCGCTGCCCGGGCCGCATCCACCATCGCCAGCAGTTGCAGGTCGAGCCGATGCAGATCAGGTCGCGTCGCCGCGGCGGTGGTGAAGACATCGCGATCGAGCGCGTGCGTGTAGATGCGCCAGTCCGT
>Ga0111539_10000690_pt1 | contig 43742 bp, 38 predicted proteins | sample RhiMethybrSRZTD1_FD_79667 | JGI IMG/M metagenome (GOLD analysis project Ga0111539, IMG submission 79667) | Populus rhizosphere microbial communities from Tennessee, USA - Rhizosphere MetaG P. TD hybrid SRZTD1 (version 2) (version 2) | ecosystem: Host-associated > Plants > Roots > Rhizosphere >... | reverse complement strand
CGCCGCCGTCCAGGCGCAGCCGGCCGCGAGCGTGACCGCGATGGGCGTGCCGGCGCCCGCCGCGGCGCCGACCGACTGCGTGGTGGGCGCGACCGTCGGCGTGCACGTCGGCGCCGGTGGCGGAGTCGACCCCGGCGCCGCCTGGTTGACGGTCACCGTGATTCCCGCGACGGTCAGCGTTCCGCTGCGGGCGTTGCCCGTGTTGGCCGCGACGTTGAACGTGACCGTGCCGTTGCCACTGCCGCTGGCGTCGGAAGCGATGGTGATCCAGGACGCGTTGCTCGCCGCCGTCCAGGCGCAGCCGGCCGCGAGCGTGACCGCGATGGGCGTGCCGGCGCCCGCTGCGGCGCCGACTGACTGCGTGGTGGGCGCGACAGTGGCCGTGCACGGCGTCGGCGCCGGTGGCGGTGTTGGCGTCGGCGCCGTCGGCGGTACTGGGGTCGTCGGGGGCATCGGCCCTGGTCCGGGCGGCGGCGTCGGCGCGGGGGTCGGACTCAGCGGCGGCACGGGTCCCGGCGAAGCCGGCGGCGCCTCCTCTGCCAGCGAGAACGACTGGCCCGCAACCGTCAGGACGGCGCTCCGCGCGCCGCCGTTGTTCGCGTCCACCGCGTAGGTGACGCGGCCTGCGCCATCCCCGCTCGCGCCAGCAGTGATGGTGATCCACGCGACGTCGCTGGCGGCGGTCCAAGTACAGCCGGTGACCGCCTGGACGTCGATCGTGCCGGTGCCACCGTTGGCTGCCATCGAGGCGGATTGCGGCGAGATGTCGAACCGGCAAGGCGTTCCGTCCTGACGGACCTGCACGCGCTGGTCGTTCAGCAGAATCTCGCCTTGCCGCGAGGCCGGAGCAGCATTGAGCGCGACCTGAAACTTGACCTCGCCGTTGCCTTGACCCGACGCCGGCGCGAGACCGGAGATCCAGCCAGCCTGGGTCGACGCCGTCCAGGCGCATTCAGGTTGCGCGGTGATCGTGACCGAGGCCGTGCCGCCCTTCGCATCGATCTGACCAGCGGGCGCTCCAGCGGTGATGGCGCACTTGGCAGGCGAAGGGCTGGTCGAGAGCGTTGCCGACGCGCCGCACGTAATCGACGCGATCGAACCGGCGAGGGCCAGCAGCGCGCGCACTGCGCACCGCCGCGCTTGCAATGCGGCTGGCAGGGTCGCGCGCGCGTTCATAGTCGGCCTCAACCAGCTTCAGCAAGATTAGGACCACCACGAATGCTGAGAGGCCCGTGGCGGCCGTTGCGATGCTGTGGAAGCGAATGCCCACGATCGGTCGAGGGTCGCCGCGACCGTGGCAGGCGAGGGAGCGTCACGGATCATAGACGACCCGAGACGCTCGTGACAAGGCAGTCGGGGCGGCGGCATCAGTCCTCAGGCAGTGGCTGGCCTTTGGTTTCAGGCGCCCAGTAGAGGGCGATCAACCCGACGAGATACACCGACGACATCACCACGGCCGCCGTACGGAACGAGAACACGCTGGTCAGGTAGCCGAGCAGGATCGGCGCCGGGGCGGCGAGGTATCGCACGGTGTTGTAACAGAAGCCCACGCCCGTGCCCCGGAGGCGGGTGGGGAAGAGCTCCGGAAAATAGATCGAATAGCCGGCAAACAGCGCGAGCTGGGCGAAGCCCATCATCGGCAGCATCCAATACGCGTCGGACGCGGTCTTGAGCGAGTTGAACACGAAGGCTGTGACGATGAGGCCCGCCACGAACGCCACGAAGAAGGCGAGCCGGCGGCTCAGCATCGACGCGATCACCGTGAACGTGACCATGCCGAGGAACGCGCCCACGTCCTGCAGCGCCGTGCCGTACGCGCGCACGGTATCGATCTCCTGCTGAGGCGCGCCGACGAGGGCCGTCGAGATTAGCTCCGGCGAATAGAACCCGATCCCCCAGAGGCCGATCATGCCCGAGACGCCGAGCAGCAGACCGATGATGCTGTTGCGCCGCCAGCGCGGCGAGCGGAACAGCTCGGCAATCGACCCGACGTTCTTGCGCCCGCCTCCGGCGGCGGCTTCGGCTTTGGCCCTGCGCCAGGCCTCCGGCTCCTTCAGATAGGCCACGATCGGAATCACGAGGAGCGAAGGCAGGATGCCGACGAAAAAGAGGACGCGCCAGCCCGAATAGCCCCAGAGGAAATCCGTGGCGCCCGGCTGCACCCCGCGGCTGATGAGCGAGCCCATGATGTTGCCGAGCGCCGAGAGCGCCTGCAGGGCGCCGAGCGCGATCGATCGCACGCGCCCGGGAACGCTCTCGGCGACGAGCGCCGTGGCCGCGCCGAACATGCCGCCGACGCCCAGCCCGACGAGGAAGCGATAGATCACGAAGTCCACCCAGCCGGTCGCGAGACCGGACAGCCCGGTGAACCCCGAATAGATCATCAGCGTCGCGACCATCGTCTTCACGCGGCCCCAGCGATCGCTGAGCATGCCGAAGATGATGCCGCCCGTCGCCCAGCCGAGAATCATCGACGTCGTCGCGTAGCCGCCGATCGTCTTGACCTGGGCGGCCGCAGCACCGGCGCCGAGCAACTCCTTGAGAGCCGGTTCGCGCGCCAGGATGAAGATCCGCTGGTCCATGCAGTCGAACAACCAGCCGAACGAGGCGATGATCACGATCATCCAGTGGCCGATCGTGATCGTCTCTCCGGCCGGCGCCCGGACGCCCGCCACACCAACGCTGCCTGCTGAGGGAACGGAAGTCGAAGAGGTGTGGTGAATCACGGAGGCATTCTCTAGAAGACCCAGCACAGCGTCAAGTTCTGGTAGGGTGTCGTTCCATGAGCGGGAGCTTGACCGGACGCGACGTCGCGACCGGCCACGTCGTGCGCGTGGAATTCTCCGACGTCATCGGACAGATGGCGGCGGGGTCCGGTTCGTCCGACGCGTATGTCGCGCCAGGCTGGGTCGATCTCCAGGTCAATGGCTTCGCCGGCGTCGATTTCAACCGGCCGGACACCCCGCTTGCCGAGATTGCCCGGGCGCTCGAGGCCGTGCTGGCCACCGGGACGACCCGGTTCTATCCCACGGTCATCACTGGACCCCCGCAGGCGATGGTGGCCGCGCTTCGCAATCTCGCCGACGCCCGCGGCCTGCTGCCCGAGGGCGACGCGATGGACGGGTTCCACGTCGAGGGGCCGGCCATTTCGCCCGACGACGGCCCGCGCGGGGCGCACCCGCGAGCGTGGGTGCGCGGCCCCGATCTCGAGGAGTTCCACCGGTGGCAGGACGCCACGCGCGGCGCGATCCGGATCGTGACGCTCGCGCCGGAGTGGCCCGGCGCGCCGGCGTACATCGAATCGCTCACCGGCGCCGGGATCGTCGTGTCCATCGGCCACACCAACGCCACGACCGAGCAGATCGCCGACGCCGTCGCGGCCGGCGCCTCGATGTCCACGCATCTCGGCAACGCCGCGCATCCGGTCCTGCCGCGCCACCGCAACTACATCTGGGATCAACTGGCCGAAGATCGCCTGGCTGCCTCGTTCATCGTGGACGGGGTCCATCTGGGCCGGTCATTCCTGCGCGCGGCGCTGCGGGCGAAGGGCATCACGCGATCGGTGCTCGTCACCGACGCCAGCGCCCCGGCCGGCGCCAACCCGGGACGCTACTCGCTCGGCGACCAGTTAGTGGACTTGACCTCCGACGGCCGCGTCGTCCTCGCCGGCGAGGATCGGCTCGCCGGATCGGCGCTCCGAATGGATCATGGCGTCGCCAATCTCGTGACCGACGGCGGGCTCAGCCTCGCGGAGGCCGTCACGATGGCGACCGCCAACCCGGCGCGAATCGGCCACGTGCCGGGCCGCACGCGCGGTCTCACGCCGGGTGACCGCGCGGATCTCGTGCGGTTCACGTTCGACGCGGAGCACGGAACCGTGCAGGTGCTCGAGACGTATCTCGGCGGACGGCAGGTCTTCCGGAGTCCCTTCGCGTTGTAGGCGCTCGCGGGTCTTCACCAGTCGCGCGGCTTGGGCTGAGAGCCGCGTCGTGTCCGCGGTCGAACCCCGACCCGCCCTACGGCCGGGAGCAACCAGGGTTTCCCAAGCGTGGCTTCGTGCTGTTTGTGTCTTCGTGGTAAGAAGTCTCCATGAAAAAGGTGACTCGTCGTGAGCTCGGCAAGCTGGCCGCCGGTCTGACGGCGGCCAGTGCGGTGAGGCTGAGGGCGCAAGCCGGCGGTCAGACCGCGGCGCGGTCGGGGTATGTTGGCCCGCTGACCGGCGTGGAACAAGGTCTCGACGGCCGGCGCTTCGATCCGGTCGCGTACTCGCTCGACGTGTTTGCCGCGGCACCGAGGAAGTTGCGCTTTCAGGCGCGGACGCGCGCGCAGGCGGAAATCTGGCAGAAGCAGCTGCGCGGGAAGCTGGCGGAGCTGCTGGGTGGATTCCCGGTCGAGCGATCGTCGTTGCGTCCCGTCACGCTCGAGACCCGCACGTTCCCGGGCTACCGGCGCGAGAAAGTCGTGTTCGACGCCGCGCCCGGCGTGAGCGTACTTGCGTACGTGCTCGTGCCGCAGACCGCAAAGACGCCGGTGGCGACCATGATCTGCGTTCCGGGACACGGCCGCGGCGTGGACGACTGCGTCGGGATCGACGATCAGGGACGCGATCGCACCGACAAGGCCGGGTACATGCACGACTTCCCCTTGCAGGTGGTCGAAGCCGGGATGGCGGCCGTGGCGATCGAACCGATGGCGTTCGGCTGCCGCCGCGATCCGATCAACGCGCGGCGCGGGCTGGGGACCAACGCGTGCCAGCCGTCCGCCGGCGGTGCGCTGCTCGTCGGACAGACGATGATCGGCTGGCGGGTGTGGGACGTGATGCGGACGATCGACTACATCGCCACGCGATCCGAGCTCGACGTCAAGCGCGTCGGCTGCATGGGCATTTCCGGCGGCGGCACGACGACGCTCTTCGCGACGGCACTCGAGCCGCGCCTGCGCGTGGCGCTCGTGAGCGGATATCTGAACACGTTCCGCGACAGCATCGGCAGCCTGTCACACTGCATCGACAACTACGTCCCGGGGATCCTGAACTGGGCCGAGATGTACGACGTCGCGGGTCTCATCGCGCCGCGGCCCCTCTTCTCGGAGTCGGGTGAGAAGGACAACATCTTTCCTGTGAATGCCAGTATCGAGAGCTTCGGCAAAGTGCGCGAGATCTACACGGTGTTTGGCGCCGCCGACCGGATCGAGCAGGAGATCTTCCCGGCCGATCACTCGTTCTGGGGGAAGCGCGGGATTCCATTCCTGGCGAAGCATCTGACGACATGAAAGAGAGAAGAGCGAATTGTCACCGACTACTGAAGTCTGGCTCACCGGTCCTGTCGATGGCGTCCCGCGCGTGCTGCAGCCGGTGGCCCACGCGCTGATTCAGGCACAACAGGAAATGGCCGAGCTGGCGCCGAGCCTGTCCGCCGACGTGCTGTGGACGGCGCGCGGCGCGGCGACGCCGGGGTTTCACGTGTTACACATGGCCGGCGCGCTCGATCGATTGTTCACCTACGCGCGGGGCGATGCGTTGAACGACATGCAGAAGGTCGCGTTGCGCGCGGAGGTGCAGCCGCATCCGGAGCTCGACGGCAAGGCGCTCGTCGGCCACCTCGAGGCGACGATCCACCGCGCGCTGACTCAGCTTCGCGAGACCGACGAAGCGCGTGTCTTCGACGAGCGCAAGGTCGGCCGCGCCGGCCTCCCGTCGTCCGTCCTCGGGTTGCTGTTTCACGCCGCCGAGCACACGACGCGCCACGCTGGGCAGTTCATTACGACTGTGAAGCTTGCAGGCACTGGGCACTAGGCACTCGGCACTCGAAGGTTCTCTGAACCAATCACCGCGCGACTTCAGTCCGCGAGCGAAGCCAGTGCCGAGTGCCTACTGCTTCTCTGAGCGCCAGATGAGCGTGATCCTCTCACTCGTGCGCGGCGGCGGCGCGGGCGTGGCGGCCAGATCGTCGGGCCAGACGAGCGCGGTGCGCCACGTGAGCGCGATGCGCGGGGCCGCCAGCCGGGGTGCAGGGGGCCCCGGCGATAAAGAATGGAGCGGGGTCACCGCACGCGACGTCGAGCCGGCGGGCCGCTGCGCTGCTGCGGTCTTCGGCGCCGCCTCGCCCGTTCCGACTTCCTCGTCCAGGCGCTTCTGAATTCGCGCGACGGCGTCCTTCAAGTTCGAGGCCGGCGGGCCTTTGCGTGGCGGCGATGAGGCCGGCGGGGCTGTCGGAGCCGCCGCGCCAGCCGGCGCGGGAGTCGCCGGCGGCGTCGAATGCTCGGTCGCCGGTGTCGCGGCCTTCTCCCCTTTGGCGGCGGCGGGTGGCGCGGTGGCCGGAGCGGTCGCAGGCGGCGGCGTCGGATGCTGCGCGACCGCGGTGACCGAAGTGACGAGCGCGAGCGAAACGATCGGCGCGAGATCGCGCCAGCGGGGCAACACGGCTATTTGCCCGCAGCGACCGACGTCACCGGTTCGGAGAAGTGCACGCGCCCGCTCGCGAGCTCGTAGTACCCGCCGACGAGCGCGACCTTGTTCGCGTGCACCAGCTCGCGCAGGATGGCGCTGTCTCCGACGAGCGTATTCACGCTCTCTTCGACGTTGCGGAGGATCGCGGCCTGGAGCCGTGTCGCTTCGGCGGCATTGGCCGTGGCTGTCACGGCAGGCTTGATCGCCTTGATCAGGTAGTCCAGGTTCGGCCCGAGCGACTTGCCCGCGGGCGTCTCGATCGCCGCCCGGACGGCGCCGCACTGCTCGTGGCCCATCACCACGACGAGCGGAACGCTCAGGTGCTCGGCCGCGTACTCGACACTCGCGAGGACCGCACGATCGGCGACGTGCCCGGCGGCGCGGACGACGAAGAGATCGCCGAGGCTGGCGTGGAAGATGACTTCGGGCGGCACGCGCGAGTCGGCGCAGGAGAGGACCGTCGCAAAGGGCTTCTGACCCTGCGCAAGCTCCGTGCGGCGCGCCGCATCGATGGGAAGGGCAGACTCGGGGCTCGCGACGAACTGCGCGTTGCCGGTCCTGAGCTTCGCGAGCGACTCGAGCGCCGCCGGCAGCTCGGCACGCGCCGGCCCGCTCAGCCACACGCATGCGGCGACGAGAAGTGCGATCGACGTGCTTACCCGCCAGCGACGAAACGACATCCGGGCCCCCTGCTCCTGCGGTAATCGGCCGGGGGGCCCGGATCGTGAGCGTGAAGAAGTGTGCAGCGCCATGGCGTGGCGCGCGCTCGAGCCGGGCGAACTACTGCGTGCGGACGAGCTGGCCGCGCGCGAAGCCCTGCGGGCTTCCCGTCGAGTGCACGTTGAAGTAGAAGCCGGCCGGGTTGTTCAGGATGTTCGTCGCGTCGGTCGGCGGCACGTTGATGTTGTTCTTGGTGAACTGACCCGAGCCGCTCGCGAACACCACCTCGCCGCTGGCGAGGGCGAGGCTTATCTGCGCAGGGCCTGGAACACCAGCCGCGCCCGGGTGAATGTGCGCGGCCGTGACCGGCTGTCCCGCCGGGAAGCCGGCCAGATTCACCACAAAGGTTGCCTTGCAGTCTGTAATCGCCTGGTTCGCATCGCGGGTGACGGTGAACGTGATCGTGACGTTGCCATTTCCGGCCTGTTCCGGCACCGTCACAGGCGTGGTCTCGTTCGCCGGCAGCAAGGTGGCGACGAACGTCGGGCTGCCGGGTTGTGTCGAAGGCTGCGTCGGCGGATCCGAGCCGCAGGCGATGGCAGAGATGGCGAGCGCGACGATGGCGAGCCGTTTCATGATTGCTCCTTCACTGCGAATCGAGGCGCCCGCTCCCGCTCAGAAGAACTTGCGCCCCAGGTTGAAGCCAAAGTACAGCGCGTCCGGGAAGCCGCCGCGCGAGAGTTGTCCGAAGGTCGTCGCAAAGCCGTTCTGAAAGACGAGCGAGAACATGTGCCCGCCGACCCGGCTCTCGATGCCGAAGGCGTAGACCGGGTCGCCGGGCTCGTAGCCCGCCAGCCGCGGCGTGACTTCGCCCACGAGGTAGGCGCGGCTGCTCTTGATGCGCATCCGCGCGCCCATGCCGAAGAAGAACGTGTCGCGTGTCTCGTCGGTCGACGCGGCGCTGTTGTGCACCCACATCGGCACGGCGTAGAGCGCGCCGTGATCGCCCATCGTCCGCGAGATCGTCGCGCCGAGCGACGGCGAGAACGACTCGCTGAAATTGTCGCCGCCTTCGATTGCGACAATCGGGGAAATCGAGATCGGCAGCGACCCGCGCTGCCGCCAATAATCGAACTGGCCGGTGAACTGGATCGTGCGGTCGATCGTGTTCCGGTAGAAGACCACCTGCGTGTGCTCGACCGGCGCGTAGCGCAGCTCGAACCCGATCACGGCGCCGTTGTCGATTCCGAAGAGATTGCTGAGCTGATCGGTAAAGGTGCCCTCCGTGAGATCGCCCTGGAAGCGGTGCGTCAGGTTGAAGCTCATCTTGTGCTTCGGCAGCCGCAGGGTCGTCGGCAGATTCAACAGCGAAAACGTCGGCTCGGACGCGACCGGCATCGTGAGATCTTCCTGCGCTACCGGAGGCGGCGGGGCGGCGCCTTGCGCCTCCGCGCCCTTCGCGAACGTCAGCACCAGCAACAGCAACAACGAGCACACCCAGACCCCGGCAGGAGCACGACGCGACATGGCGGCCGCTTGTGCAAGACCGGGACCGTTGAGAAACCGTGGGCTTTTTAGAACGAGCATCAGGCCTCCTTACGTGAAGCGTAAATGTTTACGTGGAGCGTCGAGCGAGGCCGACGTCATTTTGCGCGGAGCACGAGCAGCAGCACATCGTGATTGGGTGGTACGTTCAACGCCCAGATGTCGCGGGGCGTGCCGTCGAAGGCGCCGGCAGGCGTTTCGACGCCGCTCTCGGGATCGATGAAGGTCGCCGTCATCTCCGCCGGCAGCCGGAACGACAGCCGCGCGCCCTCGCGTGTCCCGGTCATCGCGACCACGAGGCGGTCCGGCCCTTCGAGCGTGTGCACGGCGTCGATGCCGACGATCTGCCGGAGCGCCGAGGCGCCGGCCAGCGCGGCGCCCGGCTGGAGGGTCCGCCACGCGACCGAATCGAGCACGCGCCGCACGGCCGGTTCCATCGCGTGGTGCCACACCCGCGTCGGGTCGTACTTGAAGCGCTCCTGCACATCGTGCGTCCGCGCGAAGATATAGCCCGCGCTGGTCAGGTTCGCGTAGCAGAGCACGTTCGGTTGGCGGCACTCCGGCGGGATGTCGTCGGGATAACAGGCGACCGGCCACATGCCCTGGCTGTCGCCGCGGCCGATGAGCAGCGTCTTCGTGCAACCGGCCGTCGTCATCGGCAGCTGCTCGGCGCCGGTCTGATCGAGCACATCGACGAAAATCTCGGGCAGGGGATTCGACCAGGCCGGATACGTCGTCCACATCGTGGTGGCGAGCCACGTCGGCTCACGGTAGTTGTCCGGATGCTTCGGATGGAAGACGAACGTGCTGACCGTTGCCGAGACGATGGCCAGCACCGCCGTCACCGTCTTCAGCGGCTCGGTCATCGCGCCGTACAACTCGCGGAGAAACGGCAGGCCGAGCGGCACGAGCCAGAGCGCATAGCGGCTCATGCCCGGCGTCCCGCCGTGGTGCATGTTGCCGGTCTCGGCGAACGACATGAGGAACACCGGCAGCGTCAGAAGCGCCAGCACGACCGCCGGCGTCGCGAATCGCATCGGACGCACTGCCATGACCGCCAGCGCCATGAGGAGCATCAGGCAGAACACGGGGAACGCTGCGATGAGCCCCAGATTCGTGTCGAACGGGACGACCAGCATCGCCTGCAGGTCGGGCAGCGTCTTGAGCGTGGACGACAGCAGCAGCGAGGGCGTGCGGTAGCGCATCTCGTAGTAGACGATCGCCGCGCACCCCACCGCGAAGGCGACGACGAGCCCGATCCAGACCGCGGGCCGCCTCAGGTACATCGCGCCACGCGCACCAAGCGCCACGGCGGCGAACGGCACCATCGCCAGCACGGGCGGATTCTGCGTCGCGGCGAGGCCCGCGGAGATCACCGCCCACACCGGCGCTTCTTCGATCAGGAGCAGCGCGATGGCGAGCAGGGAGAAGGTGAACGGCTCGGTGTGCGGCTTGTCGGCCCACCAGATGATGGGGCCGGCAAACACGAGCCAGGTCAGCCAGCCGCCGATTCTCGGCAGCGCGATCCAGAACGCGAGCACGAGCAGGCCGATGTTGATCGCGGCGAAGCCGTAGATCGGGTTTGCGCCGACGGCGCGGGCCAGGCTGACGAACGGCTGGGCGACCGCCGGGTAGAACCAGAAGTGCACGAAGTCGTGCGTGCCGTACTTCCAGCTCGTCTTCATCGACGACTTGATGTCCCACGATTCCAATTGCCGGATCCCCGTGGTCTCGGCATGCAGCCGCGCGATGTCGGCGTCGTTCAGCCAGGGCGTGCCGACCTCCGCGAGGTTGAGCGCCGTCGCCAGGTATTCGCCGCCGTCGCCGACCGACCGCGGCCAGGAGCCGGCCACGAGGGCGACCAAAAAGATGACGAAACTGAGCGTCAGCCAGTGACGCGCCCGGGCGGCGTCCGCCAGCGGGTGCGCTGCGGCCTCCACCCGGGCGGCAGGCGCCGCGGGTATAATCTCGCGGGCTTTGACCTTATGACTATCCTCTGGTGGCACTGGCTCGTGCTCGGACTGCTGCTCGTCCTGGCGGAGCTCGCCGCCTCGGGCGGCTTTTACATCATCTTTTTCGGGGTTGCCGCCCTCGTCGTTGGTGCGTTGGCTGCCTTCGATTTGGCCGGTCCGGTATGGGTCCAACTGCTGCTGTTCTCCGGGATTTCGGTTCTCACCCTCGTGGTCTTTAGGGAGCGGCTGCTGAAAGCGTTTCAGATCGACCCGCAGGCCCCGCAGGTCGACCAGCTTGCCGGCGAAGTGGCGGTGGCGATGGAGGACCTCGCACCGGGCGGTGTCGGCCGGGTCGAGCTGCGCGGGTCGGCGTGGTCGGCGCGCAACAGCTCCAGCGCCGTCATTGCCCGCGGCGCGCGTTCACGCGTGATTCGCGTCGAGGGTCTGATGCTGTACGTCGAACCCGAAGGAGCCCGTGCATGACGCTCAGTCCGCTGGTGATCGTCGGCGTCATCATCGCCATCGTCGTTCTGATCATCATCGCGCGCACGGCGATTGTCGTGCCGCAGCAGAGCGCGTACGTGGTCGAGCGGCTCGGGCGGTACCATGCCACGCTTTCGGCCGGGTTCCACATCCTCATTCCGTTTCTCGACAACATCCGCTACCGCCACTCACTCAAGGAAGGCGCCTACGATATCCCGGCGCAGGTCTGCATCACGCGCGACAACGTTCAGGTCGGCGTGGACGGCATTCTCTATCTCAAGGTGCTCAACGCCGAGCGCGCGTCGTACGGCATCTCCGATTACATCTTCGCCATCTCGCAGCTCGCGCAGACCACGCTCCGAAGCGAGATCGGCAAAATCGACCTCGACAAGACGTTCGAAGAGCGCATGAACATCAACGCACAGCTCGTCTCCGAACTGGACAAGGCGTCGGAGGCCTGGGGCGTCAAAGTGCTGCGCTACGAGATCAAGAACATCACCCCGCCGCACGATGTGCTGGCGGCGATGGAAAAGCAGATGCGCGCCGAGCGGGAAAAGCGCGCCGTGATTCTCACCTCCGAGGGGGCGCGCGATGCCGCCATCAACAACGCCGAGGGCGAGAAGCAGCAGGTGATCAAGGCATCGGAAGCGCGCCGCCAGCAGCAGATCAACGAGGCCGAAGGCCAGGCGTCCGCGATTCTCGCCGTCGCCCAGGCGACCGCCGCCGGCATCCGTCAGGTCGCCGACGCCATCCGCCAGCCCGGCGGCATGGAAGCCACCCAACTGCGCGTCGCCGAGCAGTACGTCACCCAGTTCGGCGAGCTCGCTCAGAAGAGCAACACCGTCATCCTGCCCGCCAATGTCGCGGACGTGGCGTCAATGGTGGCGACGGCGATGAGGGTGTTCAAGCAGATTGAGACGAAGACTTAGCGGGTTCCGGGGTTCCGGAGTTCCGGCACCTACACCAGGAACTTCAGTCCCGCTCCGAGCGCCCCTCCCATCAACAGCAGCCCGATTCCCGTCAGCGTTCGGTAGAGTCCTCGCCCGATCACGAGCGTGATCGTGAGCTTCACGGCGGTGTTCGCGAGGAGGCCGATGAGAATGGCGTGCGCGGCGAGGCCGGCCGCGGTGCCCGCCGCGGTCTGCTGGGCCATCGAGATCGTGAGCGCGTCCATGTCCACGAGGCCGAGCAGCACGGCCGTTCCGTACACGCCGGGTGTGCCGAAGTACTGTTTCGCAAGGGCCGACGCCCAGAGCACGACCTGAAACAGGGCCGCCATCTGCAGCGCCGCGCCGATCTGCAGCGGGTTTTGTTTGCGCTCCTCGGCCGCCGGCCGCCCGGGGGCGCGCAGTCCGTACAATGCGAGGCCAGTGCCGACGATCGCCGGTGCGACGAAGGCCGGCCACAGCGCCTTGGCGAGGGCCGGCGCGAGCACGGCAGACGCCACGAGCACGCGCGGCAGGAGCACGACGTTTGCCCCGAGGGCCCCGGCCGCGAGCGATCGGCCACTCGAAGAATGCTGCCGGCTCAAGCGCGCGAACGTCAGCGTCACCGTCGTGGACGAGTAGATCCCGCCGAGCGCGCCGGCCAGTGCGTAGCCGTGGCTGCCCAGCCCCGATCGGCGCGCCAGGTAACCGACGAAGCTCAGCCCCGAGAAGAACAGCACGAGCGCCCACAGCAACCGCGGGCGCACGCCCCCGAGCGGTCCGTACGGCCCCGGCGGGAGGAGGGGCAGGATCACCGCCGCCATGACCGCGAAGCGCGCGGCGGCCCGGACCTCAGTCTGGTCGAGCTTCGAGACGATGCGGTGCAGTTGCTTCTTCTCGACGAGGAGGAAGACGGTGAGCGCCGTGATGGCGGAGGCGACCTGTGGATAGCCCGCGCCGGCCAGGACACCGGCGGCGAGGATCACGAAGGCCGCCACTTCCGTCGTGCCCTCGACATCCGTGCGGCTTGCCGCCTGATACGCCATCACGACCAGCGCGGCCACGCCGGCCAGAAGCACGATCGACAGGCCCGTCAGCCCGGACGTCCACAGCCAGCCCGACAGGCCCGCGACCAATCCGAGGAGCGTGAACGTACGCAGCCCGGCAAACCGCGCCCGCGGTCCGCGCGCCTTGCCGCTCCACTCGCGCTCGATGCCGACCGCCAGCCCGCCGAGGACGGCGACGCCGATGTTCAGGAGCGCAGACAGATCAAATGACACGACGTCCTGCATGGCATGAGGTCCGGGGCGACGTGGTCCACTCCGGACTCATGAAGCAAGCTCATGTAGCCCATGTCCGAGTTTTTCCAACCCACGCGCGAGTAGATCCGGCGCGCCAGCCAGGCTAAGTCTGAAATGCGCCGGCGCCTCGAAAAAGCCGCCGGGCGCGACCGCGAGGCCGTGCCGATCGAGCAAGTGCCGGATGAACGCGCTCGCGTCTGGCTCACGGGCGATCCGCGGAAACGTGACCGGAGAGCGGGGCAGTTGCGCGACTTCGAGGCGCGGGTGAGCGGCGAAGAACTCGCGCGCCCGCTCCACGTTGCCGGCGAGGATGTCGCGCGCGCGATCGGCCAGTCGCGCCAGCAGGGTGAAGGCGTGCGCGCCGATCCGATCGGCGGGGGCCGGCCCGGCGTTGTCCACGACGTCACGGGCGCGGCGAATCCGCTCGGCGATCGTGGCTGATCCGATCGCCCAGCCGCACCGGAGGCCGGCGAGCCCGTACGACTTCGTCAGGCTGTTGGTGACGACGAACGGGCCGTCGAGTCGAGCCGCCGAGTGGGTCGTCGGCCCGTCGCCGTGGATGAGCGAGGTGACGTCGAGGTACACCTCGTCCACGAGGACGGTCGCGCCGACGCGGGCGGCAATCGCGCCGAGGCCGTGCAAGGTCTCGCTCGTGAGCGAGACGCCACTGGGATTGTGCGGCGTCGTCACCACGATGAGACGCGTCCGTGGCGTCAGGCGGCGTGCGAGATCGTCCAGATCGACCGCAAACTGGTCGGCGAAGCGGCGCTCGAAGCGCTCGACGCTGGCGCCGACGAGACGGCACGCGGCCACCAGCGGATCGTAGGCCGGACGCTCGACCAGGACATGATCGCCCGCCCCGACGAGCGCCGCCGTCGTGATGAAGTTCGCGCCGGAGCAGCCGGTCGCGGTGGCGACTCGATCGGCGCGGATGTGGTAGTGGCGCGCGATCGCATCGACCAGCGGCTCGTAGCCGTTGTCGTTGCGGGCGCTGATGTCCAGGGCCTCACGCACGCCAGGCAAGTCGTCGATCGCGCAGGCGAGCAGGTTGCTGCCCGCGAGATCGATCGCCGCCGGCCGTCGGGTTTTTGCCCAGAAGAGGTAGGGCGCGAGCGGGGTCTCGATCATGACGCGGGCCTCCAGTGTCACCTTCTCGCGTTGAGGCCCTTGAACAAGTAATAGATCGGAATCCCTGCCAACAGCAACGCGGCGCCGACCGCGGACCGCGCCGGCGACTGGCGAATCGTGCTCAACACGACGACCACGGCGACGAAGACGAAGAAGGCCGGCAGCCACGGGTAGCCCGGCGTGCGGTAGCCGGGCGCATCGCCGCGGCCCGTGGCCGCGCTGTTGTCCGCCGTGCTTGTCGAGGAACGCAGCACGAAGAGGCCCGCGACCGTGAGACCGAAGAAGATCCAGTCCGCGAAGACCACCGTGTCGAGCAGGTCGCCGTAGCGTCCGGTGAGGGCGAGCACGATCGCCCAGGCCGATTGGAGCACGATCGCGGCGGCCGGCGTGCCGAAGCGCGGATGGAGGCGCGCGATGGCGGGAAAGAACGCCCCGTCCGCGGCCATCGCGTAGTAGACGCGCGACGGGGCCAGTACCGAGAGATTGAGAAAGCCGAACGTCGAGATCGCAATCGCGGCGGCGACGAAGCGCTCTCCGTGGGCGCCGAGCCAGCGGCCCGCGGTTTCCGCGGCCGGCGTCGAGGTCGCGGCGAGCCCTTCGAGGCCCAGGGTGCGGAGGTACGAGACATTGATCAACACATAGATGGCGACGACGACGAGCGTGCCGGCGATCAGGCTGCGCGGCAGGAGCCGTTCAGGCTCGCGCATTTCCTCCGCGACGTAGTTGGCGACCTGCCAGCCGCCGTACGCGAACAGAATCGGAATCAGCGCGGCGCCGAAGGTGAGGGCGTTTGACGGCGTGTCGTCGATCCGCTGCGCGGTCATCCAGTCAGGCGCGGCGGGCGTGAACCAGGCGAACAGAATCAGCACGCCGAGCGCCGCCACCTTCAGGACGACGAAGACGTTGAGCACGCGGCTCCCGGGTTTGACCCCGAGATAGTTCACGACCGTGACAGCGACAATGGCGGCAATCGCCAGCGGACGGGGAGAGACGCCCACCGACCCGGTGAGGCGGAGCGTGTATTCGGCAAAGACGATCGCGACCGCGGCGATCGCGCCGGTCTCAATCATCAGGAGCAGCGCCCAGCCGTAGAGGAACCCGACCACCGGGTGCCACGCCTCGCGGAGGTAGACGTACTGGCCGCCGGCACGCGGCAGGCGGCGGCCCAGCTCGGCGTAGGCGAACGCCCCGGCAATCGCGACCGCCCCGCCGGCAGCCCACGCCGCGAGCACGAGCGCCGGCGTATCGAGCTGGCGCGCCACCAGATACGGGTTGATGAAGATGCCCGACCCGATGATGCCGCCGATGACGACCATCGTGGCGTCGAACGACCCCAGCTCCCTCTTGAACTGCACAGTGCGCAGTTTAAGAGGGAGCTGGGGAAGGCAGAAGGCAAAACTTAGAACGTTAAACTTAGAACTGAAGTTGCAACTCAAAACGACAAGGGTGAGGAGAGGGATCCTCCCTCACCCTTGCGAGAGTTCTGAGTTGAAGTTTACGTTTTCAGTTCTGACTTTAATTCTGAGTTTTACGTTCTAAGTTTTGCCTTTTGCCTTGATTAGTCTTTCTTGACGCTCTCGCCCGTCTTGCGAATCCGCACGTCCCCGTCGAACGATTCGAGCTCGACTTGTGCGGAGCCGCCGCCGAGCGTGTAGGTCATCCGCCGGCCGCGCTGGGCGCCGGCAGCCGCCTTCAGCGGCAGCGTCGAATCGAGCTTTTCCGAGTTGTCGTTGCGCCGCACGACGAATGTCGCGCTCGTGTTCTCGGGCAAGAACAGCAGCAGATCGCCGTCGTGGCTCGTGAACCGGTAGCGGCCGTTGGATTGAAAGGTGCCGCTGAAGGTGATGTCGCCGTCGACGCTCATGGCCTCGAGCGCGCTGGCCGTGACGTCGGTCATTCGAATCGTTCCGTCGATCGACTCCAGCGCCAGCTCGCCGCTCGCCTTGGTCACCTCGATGTCGCCGTCGGTCGAGTTGGCCTGGATGCGTCCCTTGCCGCCCTCGATCCGGATGGTCCCGTCGATCGATTCGACAGTGGCGGTGCCCGTGAGATCGCGCAGATTGATGTCGCCTTGGACGGTTTTCGCCGTCAGGTTGCCTGCCAGTCCCTTGACGTCCACGAAGCAATTATTGCCCTCGACGTTGAGACCCATCCAGGCGGGCACCGTCAGTTCGTAGTCGATGATGCTCCGTCCCTCACGACTGATGCTCAGGACCTGATCGCGCGGGGTGATCTCCACCTTCGTGTTGCGCGAGTGTTCGGCGCGGACGCGCACCGCGTCGCGGTCCCACGTGTCGACAATCACATCACCGGTGCAATCGTCGATGACGAGCCGCATGCCTTTCTGGACGTTGACGGTCTGATCCGTCAGGCCGCGAGTGCCGATCGGTCGCTGTTGCTGTTGCTGGGGGTCGGTGCCGGGCGCCGTCTGCATGAGCAGGACGGCGGCCACGATCGTTGCTGGGAGCATGACTGATCTCCTTCGGACGTCAGTCCGACTGGGTGCCGGCGAGGACGAGATTCTTCGCCTGGCGGAGCAGGGACAACTTGCGGCGGCGCTGTTCGATGACGTGCGCTGCCAGATAGGCGTCGGTCGGCTCGAGCTTGAGCGCGGCCAGCGCTTCGTTGATGGCGCGATCGATGGTCGCCAGATTGCGTTCGATCACTCTGACCGTCCGCGGATCGAGCCGTCCGCGCCGCTGATCGAGCAGCTTCGTCAGATCGGCGACCGCCCGGTCGTACTGCGGATCGGAGACCGTGGTCGCGACCGCCGCGGCGTCGGGACCATCCACGCGCGTTTCCACGGGCACATCCACTGCGGCGGCGCGGCTCATCGACATCGACAGCCAGACGGTGAGCCCGGACACGGCCATGAGCAGCAGGCTCGCCGCGAGCGCCTGCGGCAGCGACAGCGTCAGCCGCCAGCCGCGCGAGGACGACCGGGGCAGCGCTGCAGCGACGGCGGGCCAGAGGTCGGTTGCCGGCGGCGTGTCCTCGAGCCGCCGCGCCGCGGCGGACACGTCGCGCAGTTCATCAACGGTCTCGCGGCATCGCGCGCAATCGAGGAGGTGCTGCTCGAGTTGCAGGCGCTCGGCCGGGACGAGCTCGTCGTCAACGTATTCGGAGAGCCGATCGATCCACGGATCGGTGGACATGGGAATCACCATGGTCAGAGACTCTTGCGCATCAGCATCCGCGCGCGGTGAAGCTGCGCCTTGGAGGTGCCGACGGAAATCTGCAGCATGCCGGCGATCTCGGCGTGCTTGTACCCTTCGATGTCGTGCAACACGAAGATGCGCCGTGCGCCGTTCGGCAGATCCTCGAGCGCGGCTTCGATGCCCATCCGTTCGGTGTGCCGCGCCGGCGCGGCCGGCGCCGTGGCGAACACCGCGTCGCTGTCGGCGAGGCGGAGCCGCTCGGCGCCGAGCGTACGGAACCGCTCGATGATCACGTTCACGCCGAGCCGATGGAGCCAGGTGCTGAACGCCGCGTCACCGCGGAACGTGCCGAGCTTCTGCCACGCGCGAACGAAGATGTCCTGCGTCAGCTCGTCGGCCTGGGCCGGCCCGGCCATCCGTCGCGCGAGCGAGTGCACCCGGGCGATGTGGGCCCGGTAGATCCGCTCGAAGGCCGCCACATCCCCGCCCGCCGCGCGCGTCACGTCGTCGTGGACCGAGCCGGCGGCGGTGTCGCTGGGATGGGGGTTCAGGGCTGGCATCGCTCCTTCTTCAAATGCTTGGATGGGCGGGGCACCAGGGAGGTTGAAACGACCTCGGAGGTAATTCCTACGTTTTTCGTAAGAAAATAGGTCCCCGAGGGGATTCTCCTACGAAAAACATAGGAATTACCTCCGAGGTCGTTGTGGCAAGAGGTTGGGAGAGCAAGTCGGTCGAGGCGCAGCAGGAGGACCGGCAGCGGCGCGATGCGCCCGCTGGCGGTCCCTCGACGCCCGAGGAGGCCGCCGGGCAGGCCCGGCGGCGGACGCTCGAGCTCGCGCGGGCTCGCGCCGCGGCCGACCTGGCCGTGGCGCGCTCACCGGCGCACCGCGCCATGCTCGAGGCGGCGCTCAAGGCGCTGGACGAGCAGCTGAAATGACATCGGGTGTCGTTTTACGAATTGCGTAAAACGACACCCGATGTCTTTAATAGATCATGCGCCGCGCACTGCTCGGGCTCTGTCTTGTGGCACTGGCCGGCTGTTCGCTCCGGAACGTGGCCTGCGGCCTCCCGCCACCGCCGACGGCGCAGGCGCCGGCGGCGGGGCCGACCGCCGTCACCGGGGCGCGCTCGGCCAATCCGGCCGAGGCGCCCAGGACCAAGATCGTCTTTCTCGGTGACAGCCTCACTTCCGGCTTCGGGCTGCTCACGAATCAGGCGTTCCCGGCGAAGGTCGAGGCTCTGTTCGCCGCGGAGGGGTACGGCGAGGTCGAAGCCGTCAACGCCGGCGTCACGGCCGACACGACCGCCGGCGGTCTGCGCCGCGTGGAACAGGTGCTCGAGTCCGACGTAAAGATCCTGGTAGTGGCCCTCGGCGGCAACGACGCGCTCCGCGGACTCACGGTCGGGCAGACGCACGACAATCTCGCGGCCATCATCAACCTCGCGCGCGGCCGGGGTGTCCACGTCGTCGTCTGCGGCATGGAAGCGCCAACCAATCTCGGCGAGGACTACCGCGAGGGGTTTCGCGCGGTGTACCTCCGATTGCGCAACGAGTTTCCCAAGGACGTCGTGCACATCCCGTTTCTCCTCGAGGGCGTGGCCGGACAGGCCGCGCTCAACCAGGCCGACGGCATTCACCCGACTGAAGAAGGCGCCCAGAAGATCGCCGAGATGCTGTACCCGAAGCTGCGCGACGTCGTCGATCAGCTTCCGAGCGGCGGAGGCGGCGGTTGATTGAGTTGACCGACGTCTCGCGCACCGTGACCAGCGGTGCCGGGCCGCTGACGATCCTGCATCCGACGTCCTTTCAGATCCCGCGCGGTCAGGCGGTCGCCATCACCGGGCCGTCGGGCAGCGGCAAATCGACGCTGCTCGGGCTCATCGCCGGACTCGACGCGCCGTCGAGCGGATCGATCCGGCTCGACGGCGTCGAGATCACCACGCTCGGCGAGGATCGCCTCGCACGGCTGCGCGGCGAAAAAATCGGCTTTGTCTTTCAGTTCTTTCATCTGCTGCCGTCGCTCACGGCCTACGAGAACATCCTCGTGCCGATGGAGATTGCGGGCGTCGCGAGTCCGCAGCACCGCGCGAAGACGCTGCTCGGCAGCGTCGGCCTCTCCGACCGCGGCCACCACTATCCGTCGCAGCTCTCGGGCGGCGAGCAGCAGCGTGTCGCGATCGCGCGGGCGCTGGCCAATGACCCGCCCATCGTGCTCGCCGATGAGCCGACCGGCAACCTCGATACCGCGACCGGCCGCCAGGTCATCGATCTGCTCGTCGAGGTGAACCGCCAGCGTGGCCGGACGCTGGTGCTCGTTACCCACGACATCGAGCTCGCTGCGCTCGCCGACGAAATCATCGCCCTGCGCGACGGGCGCGTCGTCGAACGCCGCCTCAACCAGCGGCGCGCCGCGGTCTGATGGGATTCGTTCTCCGCATGGCCTGGCGTGAGACGCGCGCCACGTGGGCGCGGCTGCTGTTCTTCTTCGTCTGCGTGGCGATCGGCGTGGCGGCGATCGTGGTCCTGCGGAGCGTCGTCCAGAATGTCCGCGCGACGCTCACGCGCGAAGCGCGGAGCCTCGTCGGCGCCGATCTCGTCGTGCAATCCAACCGGCCCTGGACGGCCGACACCCGGAGTCGGCTCGAAAGCGTCCTCGCGGCCTTCCGAGTGCTCGGCCGCACCGAGCTCGTCGAAACGCAGACGATGGCGGCGACGCTGCCGGGACAGGGCACGGGGAAGGTCCGTCTGGTGGAGCTGCGCGGGGTGGCGCCCGGGTTTCCGTTCTACGGGAGCATCGAGCTGCAGGGCGGACAGCCGTACTCGCACGATCTGGTCGCCAGGCACGGCGCGCTCGTCCCGGCCGAGTTCCTCGCCGAGCTCGGGCTCCAGGCCGGCGACGAGCTGCGCCTGGCGGGGCAGTCCTTCACGATTCGCGGGGTCGTCGTGAAGGATCGCGTGCAACGCGGCGGCGGCACGATCGCCTTCGGTCCGCGCATCTACATCGATCTCGTCGATTTACGCGCGACGTCGCTGCTCGGGTTCGGGAGCCGCGCGGCACATCAGGTGCTCCTGCGCGTGGACGAGCGGGACCTCGACGCGCTAACAGGGCAGCTCCGCCGCAGCTTCGAGCGCGACGTCGTGACCGTCCGGTCGTGGCGGACGCTCGAGGATCGGCTCGGCCGCAATCTGACTATCGCGGAGAACTACCTGAGTCTCGTCGGTTTCGCGATCGTGGTGCTGGGCGGGATCGGCGTCTGGAGCGTGACGCGCGTCGTGGTCCAGCAGAAAATCCGGAGCGTCGCGGTGCTGAAGTGCCTGGGCGCCTCGTCTCGACAAGTGCTCGGCACGTATCTCACCCAGGTGACCGGGCTCTCGGCGGCCGGAAGCGCCCTCGGCGTGGCGATCGCGGCGCTCGCCGTCGCGGCGATTCCCGCGTCCCTCCTCGAGCCGCTCGGCATCAAGAGCGCATCGATCACCGTCTCTGCGGCGTTGCAGGGCGTTGTCGTGGGCCTGCTGGTGTCGGTGCTCTTCGCGCTCGTGCCGCTGCTCGAGGTGCGGCGGATCAAACCGATCCTGCTCCTGCGCGCCGATACCCGGTTTACGGCACGGCGGCGCGACTGGCAAAGCTGGCTGGCAGGCGGCGCGATCGGCGTCCTGCTCGCCGCGGTGGCGATCTGGCAGGCGGGCTCGCTGCTCGCGGGGGTCTTCGTGTCGGTCGGCTTCGCGGTGATCGCGGGTGTGCTGGCGCTGGCGAGCCGGCTGCTCGTCCGGGCGACCGCGCCGCTCGCACGGTCGTCGAAGTTTGCCGTGCGCCACGCCATCGTGAGCCTCGGCCGTCCCGGCAATCAGACGCGCGTGATCCTCATGGCAGTGGGGCTCGGCTGCTTCTTCATTCTGGCGGTGCGGGCGCTCCAGGCCAATCTCCTCGAGGAGTTCGACGCACAGCTCGGCGGCCGCTCGCCGGATCTGATCCTCATCGACGTGCAGCCGGATCAGGTCGACGGTGTGCGCGCGGTCGTGGCGCCGCGCGCCACCGAGCCGCCGCGCTTCCTGCCCCTCATGCGGGCGCGCATCGTCGCCGTCAGCGGCCGCCGCACGCGGCTCGAGAACGCCGAGGCGGTCCGCGCCCACGGCCGGCTGACGCGCGAGTACGGCTTGACCTACCGCGACGGCCTGCAGGACAACGAGCGCATCCTGTCGGGACAGTTCTGGTCAGGTCCGGCGGCCGGCGAGCCGGCGCGCGGCGAGCCGCAGGCGGAAGTGTCGATCGTCGAGGAGGTACAGCGCGACGCGCAGATCGATCTTGGCGACCTCATCCGCTTCGACATCGGCGGCCAGCTGCTCGAGGCACGCGTCACCAGCGTGCGAAAGATCGCTTGGGATGACGCGCAGAACGGCGGTTTCTACTTCGTGCTGCGGCCCGGCGCGGCCACCGAGCGGGTGCCCCACACCTTCGTGGGGTTCGTCGAAACCGGCGGCAACCCGGCGGTGCGCGGTGCGCTGCTGCGCGATCTGGTCACCGCGTATCCGAACGTCTCGTCCATCGACGTCTCCGCGATTCTCGACTCGATTCGTCATGTCGTGGACAACGTCACGCTGGGTATCACCATCGTCGGCGCGGTGACGCTCCTCGGCGGGATGTTGATTCTCGTCGGCGCCGTGGCGATGACAAAATTTCAGCGCCTGTACGAGGCCGCGATCTACCGCACCCTCGGCGCCAGCACACGCCTCGTGGCGACGATGGTCGCCGTGGAGTACGGAATGCTGGGCCTGCTCGCGGGTGTGCTCGGCGCCGCCGGCGCGTTGGGACTCTCCTGGGCGCTCGCCCGGTGGCTCTTCGAGATCGACTGGCGTCCGGCGCCCGGTCTGCTCTCGGCCGGCGTCGTCGTCACCGCGATCACGGTCGCCATCGTCGGCCTCATCTCGAGCGCCGACGTCCTCATCCGCAAGCCGCTCGGTACTCTTCGATCAGAGTGACATGTTGATGGGGTCTGGCCCGATTGGCGTCAGCCGGGCCTGACCCCGGTGAAGCGCTGGCGTGAGTCCGGTGTGGCAGTGACATGTTGATGGGGTCTGGCCCGATTGGCGTCAGCCGGGCCTGACCCCGGTGAAACGCTGGCGTGAGTCAGCCCCCGATTGCCCGATTGCCATGGATCGCGTCTCTGCCAGACCGGTGCTAACATGGTTGGATAGCGATGGGGAGAAATCCTCAGCAGTGGGTCATGACTGAGAAAACGCTCGACGAAACGCTCCTTGGCACGCTCAAAGAGATGCTGCTCCGGAAGCGCGGCGAAATCCTGTCGGCGTCCACCGGCACCCGGCCACTCCCGGCCTCGATGGACGTGAACAGCCGCCAGGGCGACCTCGCCGACCAGGCCAGCGGCAACAACGAAGTCCACATCCAACTGAAGCTCAAGCAGACCGACGCGAAGATCCTTCAGGCGATCGAAGAGGCGCTCTACCGCCTCGAAAAAGGCACGTACGGCGTCTGCCGCGACTGCGGCGATCCGATCGCGCCCGCCCGCCTCGAGGCGATTCCGTGGACCCGCGTGTGCATCAGCTGTAAGCAGAAGCAAAACCAGTGACGCCAGCCGATATCGCCGCCGTGCTCCGCGAGTTCCACCGCGATAAGTTGGCGCTCCGCCAGCGGCACGTGGCCGTCGCCCGTCAGGTCGCCGACTACGAGTCGAACAATACCTACCAGTACGTCATCGCGCGCGAGGACGTGCACCTGTCATGGCTCGAGGCGGCGCTCGGGGAGCTCGAGACCCCGCCGGAGACGGTGGGGGAGCCTGCGCTGCCCGCCCGAGGCAAAAAGGAGCGCTTCGAGCCGCTCGTGACCGAAGACGCCCGCGAGGCCGAGACGTTCGTCGGCCGCTGGCGGCCCCGTGTCGCCGACGTCACGAACGCCCGTCATCGCGGCATGATGCAGGTGGTGCTCGGCGAGACGCTCGAGCACAAGCGCTTCTTCGATCAGATCATCGCCGGTCGCCAGGACATGCTCGGCCGCCGGTCGAACGGGCCGGCGTCGCCCGGCACCGGCGACGGGGTCCTCTCCGTCCGCTGGCTTGGCGACTAGAGCCGTTCTCATTCCCTTGTAGCGAGCTACCCGGTGGAGCTGGCCGCGGTCGCCATCGCGATCGGATCGAACCTCGGCGACCGTCGCGCACACCTGACCTGGGCGGTCGAGCAACTCGCCCCGCACCTGGCCGATTTGCGCCTCTCGTCCGTCCTCGAGACCGAGCCGTTCGACGTGCCCTCGCCCCAGCCCCCGTATCTCAACGCCGTCATCGTCGGCGACACGCGGTTGGCCGTGGACGATCTGCTCCGCCTGCTCCTCGATCTCGAACGCAGCCGCGGCCGCCGGCGTCCCTCACTCCGCGCGCCACGCACCCTGGATCTGGATCTCATCTTCTACGACGGACTCGTCGTCGACACACCGGAGTTGACCGTGCCCCACCCCCGCTTCCGGGAGAGACGATTCGTGCTGGCTCCGCTCGCCGAAATCGCCCCCGGCTGGCAGGATCCCGTCAGCGGAAAAGCGGTCGGGGAGTTACTCGCGGAACTCGACCGGGCCAGTTAACCAGGACACGAAAGGGTGCGACAGGAACGTACCCTTCGTACCCAAGAAAAAGGGCGACCCCGGGTTTCCCCTGAGTCGCCCACCTCTGTTCGAGGTTCGAAGTTCGAACTTCGCGCGCGAGCGCGAAGCTAGCCCTTCTTGTACGTCTGCGTCGTCGTTACCGGCGTGCCCTCGCGGCCGGGGCCGGAGCTCTCGACCTTGAGGTTGCCGGCGTCGAGCGAGAGCGTGGTGGTCCTGGTGACCTCACCCTGCTGTCCCTGCTGCTTGGTGGTGATCACGATCTTGCCGGCATCGACTTTCGCGGTCGAGGTCGATTCGATCGTGTTGCCGCCGAACGACATCGAGTTCTTGCTCGCCGAGCCGTCCAGGTTATAAGTGGCTTTGACTTCCGCGCCGCCGGCCATCCGCGCCACGGTGAGCGCCTTGGCGTCCTGCGTGATCGTGCATTCCATGCCGCAGAACGCTCCGCCACCGCCGCCGCCCTTGCCGCCGCCCTTGCCGCCGCCACCGCCGCCCGCTGCCGCGTCTGGCGGCGGAACGAGGGTCCACTTACCCGCAAAACTTGGTGCCTGAGCTGAGAGTCCAGCGCTGATCAGCAGGGCCGCTGCTGTAAGCGCGATTGCCATCCGTCGCATGTGTGCTACTCCTGTGTGTGCCGATTTGAGCCTGCCGGCGGAAGCGCCGGACCTTGACCTGAATGACGGTTAGTGCAAGAGCAACGCCAATGTTTTGGTGCTTGCGAGCGCAGAAAAGGCGCGGCACCGTGTGGGGTGCCGCGCCCTACCGTGTCATTTCTACCGGTAAGGTCTACCGCCTACCGGTGATTTCTTCCAACGACTAGGCAGCCTTCTTGAAAGTGATCTTCGTCGTCGTCGGTGCGGCGCCTTCGCGGCCCGGGTTCGTGGCGTCGACCACGAGGTTCCCGCCCTCGAGGGAGAGCACGCGCTTCTGCTCGCCGTTCTGGGTGGTCGTGGTGATGACCAGCTTGGCGCCGTCCCAGGTCGCTTTCGATTCGACGTCCGCGCCGCCGCGGCCCGGATTCTTGCTCACCGAGCCGTCGAGCTTGTAGACCTGCTTCATCGGCGCCGGGTTCTGGCCGCCGCCCACATATTCGAGCGTGAGCTCAGTGGCGCTCTGGGTGATCGTGCATTCCGCGCCGCAGAAGCCGCCGCCACCGCCGCCGCCACGTCCGCCGCCACCGCCACCCGCCGGGGCTGCGCCGCCCGCTGGCGCTTCTCTCGTCCACTTCCCGGCGAAGCTCGGCTTCGCTTGCGCCGACGCGCCAATCGTCCACAGGACGATCGCCGCCAGGCTCAACAGTGCTGTCATACGTCGCATATAGGATTACTCCCTCACAGAATCGGCGCGGCCCGTCGCCGCGCCGAAGGTTTATACACTAGTTCCCGTGCTACTCGAACCGGAGCGCCTCGATCGGATCGAGGCCTGCGGCCTTGCGGGCCGGGTAGAACCCGAAAAAGATGCCGACGACGGCAGAGAAGAGCACTGCCGTGACCACCGCATCGGGCGGCACGAGCGTCGGCCATTGCTGGTAGGTGCGCACGCCCCACGCGACGCCGTAGCCCAATCCGATGCCGATTGCGCCGCCGACCAGGCTGATCACGACCGCCTCGATCAGGAACTGGAACAGCACGTCGGAGCTGCGCGCGCCGATCGCGAGCCGCAAGCCGATCTCGCGCGTTCGTTCCGTGACCGACACCAGCATGATGTTCATGATGCCGATGCCGCCGACGACGAGCGACACGAACGCGACGCCGGCGAGCAGCGTCGTCATCGTGCTCGTCGTCTGCGTGCGGAGCGCGACGATGTCGTCCTGGGTCTGGACCATGAAATCGGGGGTGTCGCCGGGCGCGATCTCGTGGCGGGCGCGCAAGGTGGCGTCCACCGATTGCGCGGCGGTGGCCACTTCCTCGGCCGACCGCGCCGACACGAGAATCCGGTTCAGGTTCTGCTGGCCCGAGAGCTTCTTCATGACCGTCGTGTACGGCGCGAAGACCTGATCGTCCTGGTTCTGGCCGCCGCCCGACGCGCCCTTGCGGGCCATGACGCCGAGCACCTTGAAGACGTGGTTGCGGACGCGGATGATCGTGTCGGTCGGATCGATGCCTTCGCCGAAGAGGTTGTCCGCGACGTTGGCGCCGAGCACGATCACCTTGCTCGCACTGCGGACGTCCTCGGCGGTGAAGAACCCGCCGTACATCATCTGCCACGAGCGAATCAGCGGCAGATCGACGTTGGTGCCCTCGATGTTGGTCTGCCAGTTCTGGTTGCCGTAGATGAGCTGGCTGCGGGTGTTCACCATCTCGCACACGTAGGCGATCTCGGGCAGCTCGCGCAACGCCTTGGCGTCTTCTTCAACGAGCCGGGTGCTCGAGCCGGCGCCGCCCTTCGCGCCGCCGCCCATCGAGAAGCCCGGGAAAATCGTGATCAGGTTCGTGCCCTGGGCCTTGACCTGGTCTTCGATCATCGCCTGCGCGCCCGATCCGAGCGCGACCATCGCGATGACCGCGGCGACGCCGATGATCATCCCGAGCATCGTCAGCGCCGTCCGCAGCTTGTTGCGGGCGAGCGCCTTCATGGCAATCCGAATGGTCATGAAAATCGACATGTCTGTTCCGGTCCTCGCTGATGCTGATGACGGTCAGTGCTGTGGCGCCGCGGCGGCCGGCTCTTCGGTCTGGACGATCTGATCCGGCTCGGGCGGCGGCAGCGCCGCCAGCTCGTCCGCGGCGTTCCGCCGGTGCAGGACCGCCTGGTCCGCCACGATGCGTCCGTCACGAAAACGAATGAGCCGCGTGCCGTACTCGGCGATGTCCGCCTCGTGCGTGATGAGCAGCACGGTGATGCCGCGCTCGCGGTTCAAGCGCTGGAAAATGCCCATGACCTCGATGCTCGTGCGGGTGTCGAGGTTACCGGTCGGCTCGTCAGCGAGGATCATCGAGGGCTCGTTGATGAGCGCCCGCGCGATCGCGACGCGCTGCTGCTGACCGCCCGAGAGCTGATTGGGCATGTGGTGATAGCGCGATCCCAGACCCACCGAATCGAGCGCCGCGAGCGCGCGCTTGTGCCGTTCGCTGGACTTGAACCCGTTCACCGACCGGTAGAGCAGCGGCAGCTCGACGTTGTCGAGCGCCGTGGTGCGCGTGAGCAGGTTGAACCCCTGGAACACGAACCCGATCTTCTGGTTGCGCACGCGCGCCAGCTCGTCCTTCGGGGTCTTCGACACGTCCTTGCCGTCGAGGATGTACTGACCGCTCGTCGGCCGGTCGAGACAGCCGGCGATGTGCATGAACGTGGACTTGCCCGATCCGGACGGACCCGTCACCGCGACGAACTCGCCCGCCTCGATGGTGAGCGAGACGCCGCGCAGCGCGCGCACCTCGTGCTCACCCATCTTGTAGACCTTGGTCAGGTCCTTGACCTCGATAACTGGCACTGCTGAACGCTCCTGTCGTGTCCTGGACGCGGACGCTGCTTCGTGGTGAAGCTTGACGCTAGTTGCCGCCGCCGCGGCCGCCGCCACCGCCACCGCCGCCACGGCCGCCCGGATTGCCGCCACCGCCGCCGGGACCGCCGGGACCACCGCCAGGGAACTGACCCCGGCCCGGCTGATTACCGAAGAGCGGGTTCTGTCCGGGCGCTGTCGTGGCCGCACGCGGGAGGATGACGTTGGTCACGATCTGCTGACCGACCTGCAGTTCGCCCGACACGAGCTCGCTGAACGTGCCATCGGTGACGCCGACGCGGATGTTGATCTGCTTCAGCTCTTTCTTGGCCTCGTCCCAGGTCCACACCGATTGCGGCGAGATCTGCTTCGGGACGCCCTTGAAGAGGTCGTCGATCTTCTCCACGCCCATCGTATTGAGCGCGGGCGGAGGCGTTGCCGTGGGGTTGGCGCCGCCCCGGCCGCCGCCCGGCATGCCCTGATTCCGGCCGCCGCCACCGCCGGTCCGGCCGCCGGTGCCACCCTGACCGCGTCCACCGCCGCCACCGCGATTGAACTGTTCGCGGAACGCCTGAATCTGTTCGGGCGTGAGATTGCCCATGCCGCTCTTGCCGCCGAAGCCCCCGCCGCCGCCCTGACCGCCACCCTGGCGGTTTTGCCGCGTGTCCTGTCCGCCCTGACCCTGTCCGCCACCACCTGGCGTGCGCTGGCGATTCTCACCGCCGCTCTTGCCGCCCTGTCCGGGGGCCGCATTGGCCTGCGGCGCGCCGGCGGCCGGTGGCGTCGTCCCCGGCGCCGTCTGTGCGTTCGCGCCCTGCCCGCCCTCGCGATTCCGGCCGGCGCCCTTGCCGCCGCCACCACCGTTGGGATCGCCGTTCGCGTCGGCTGCCCCCATCCGCCGGCCTGCGCCAGGCGCCGGCGGTGTGAGTCCCAGCCCCGCGTAGATGTCCGCGTTGGGCCGGAACCGGAACGCCGTGTTCGGCACCCTCACGACGTCGGTCGCCGTCGAGATGATGATCTTGACCTGCGCGGTCATGCTGGGCCGGAGCCGGAGATCCGGATTCGGCACGTCAATCCACACCGGATACGTGACGACGTTCTGGTTGTTGGTCGCGTTCAGACGGACGGCATTCACCGTGCCGTAGAACGGCGTCTGCCCATAGGCATCGACCGTGAACATGACGGGCATCTCCGGCCGAATCTTGCCGATTTCCGATTCGTCCACGCCCGCCGTGAGCTTCAAGCTCGTCAGGTCGGTCGCCAGGACGAAGAACGACGGCGTCGTCATGCTCGACTGCACCGTCTGGCCCTTGTCGACTTTCCGCTCGACGATCACGCCGTCGATCGGCGCGAAGATCTTGGTGTAGCTGACGTTCAGCTGCGCCTGCGAGAGGTCGGCTTCCGCCTGGATGAGCTGCTTCTTCGCCGAGTCAATCTGCGCCTGGCGCAGCTTGACGTTCAGATCCGCCTGCTCGAGCTGCTGCAGGTTCACGAGCTGCTTGTCGAAGAGGTTCTTCGTCCGCGCCGCCGTCCGCTTGACGTCCTCGAGCTGCACTTCCTGGTTGGTGATGTCCATCTTCTGCCGCTCGACCGTGGCGTTGCGGATGTCCACCTGGACCTGCAGGAGGGACGGATCGATCTCCGCGAGGAGCTGTCCCTTCTTCACGATCTGGTTGAAATCGACGTACATCTCCTTCACGGTGCCGGAGACCTGGGAGCCGACGTCAACTCGCCGGAGCGGCTCGAGCGAGCCGGTCGCGCTGACCTGCTCGATGATGTCGCCCTTGCCGACCGCGGCCTGCACGACTTGCGGTTTTTCAACCGGCCTGCCGTACTTGTAGTAGTACCAAGTGCCGCCGCCGGCGGCCGCGAGAAGAATGATGAAACCAACGAGTTTTTTCATGGTCGTTTAGGCTCGCTCAGGGTGAGACGGCACCGCTCCTCGGCGCAGTCCAGAGAGACCTTCCTCAAATAACGTGTAGACCGACGGCACGAGCACCAGGGTCACAAGCGTCGACGCCGTGAGACCGCCGATCACGACGCGCGCGAGCGGTGCTTGCAGTTCCGCCCCTTCGCCGATGCCCAGCGACATCGGCACCAATCCCAGAATCGTCGTCAGCGTGGTCATGACGATCGGCCGGAGACGGGTCCGTCCCGCCTTCTCGACCGCTTCCCGCACGCCGAGTCCGTCGCGCCGGCGGAGGATGTTGGTGTAGTCGACCAGGAGGATCGCGTTGCTGACCACGATCCCCGCCAACATGATCACTCCGATATACGCCTGAAGACTGAAAGACGTTGACGTCAATTTCAGGGCCGCGACGACGCCGATGGCCGCTACTGGTACTGAGAACATGACGATGAACGGGTCGCGGAGCGACTCGTACTGGGACGCCATGACGGCGTAGACGAGCAGCACGCCCAGGATCAGGAGCACCTGGAGTTGCTGGAAGGCCTGCGCCTGCTGTTCGACCTCGGCGCCGAAGCCCACGGTAAACCCTTGCGGGACTTGAGGTTGGATTTGTGGCAGGCGCGCGTTCACGTTCTTGACCGCCTCGCCGAGTGCCGTGCCGGCGTCCATTTCCGCGTTCACCCGCATGATCCGCTGCTGGTTCTTGCGCTCGATCTGGGTGGGGCCGGTCTGCGGCCGGAGGTCCAGCAGGTTCCGGGCCTGGAGCACCACGCCCTGCGGCGTGTTGATCAGCACGTCATTCACCGACTCGATGCGGTCCCGATCCTGCTCGCGCAGGCGGACGACGATGGGGAATTCCTTGCCGCGTTCGCGATAGAAGGCGGCCTGCGTGCCGCCGATGTTCGTCCGGATCGTGTTGGCGACGTTCGACACGGTGAGGCCGAGCAGCGCCGCTTTCGGCCGATCCACGCGGATGGTCAACTCGGGCCGGCCCTCTTCGCGGCCGATCTGCGGGTTGGCGATGCCCGGCGTCTCTTTGAGCACGCCGAGAATCAGTCCGGCGATCTTGCGCGATTCCGCGAGGTCGTCACCGCGAATCTCGACCGCGAGCCGGCTGTCCTGATTCCCGCCGCCGAGCGCGCGGGTGAGCTGCTGGTTGCCGCCCGACGCGCGCGTCGTGATCGTCGTGCCGGACAGGCCGACCAGCACCCGGCGCAGGTCGGTCGCGATCTGATCGCTCGTTCGCGTCCGCTCGTCGCGGCCGGTCAGCTTGACCGTCACGTTCACGCTGCTCGCCGAGCCGCCGAACATCCCGCCGCCGCCGGCGTTGCTCATGATCGTCACGGCTTCCGGCACGTTCTGCCGCACCATGTCTTCGAGCTGGAGCGCGACCTGTTCGGTGCGCTCGATGCGCGTGCCCGGCGGCATGCGCGCGGTCACCGAGACCTCGCCCTCGTCGGTGGCCGGCACGAGCTCGGTGGGAATCGTCGGCAGGATCAGGAACGCGAGGACCGTCACGCCCGTCGCGGTGAGGAGCACCGTTGGGCGGTGATGGAGCGCGACGCGCAGCACGCGCACGTACAGCTCGTCGATCCCGTTGAAGAACCGCTCGCTGACCGTATAGAGCCTGCCGAGCACGCCCTTGCGCTCGTTCTCCGGCGGCGGCAGCCTGAGCAGCCGCGAGCAGAGCACGGGCACGACCGTGACCGCGACGAAGAGCGACATCGCCAGCGAGAACATCACGACGATCGAGAGCTGGACGAAGAGAATGCTCGACACGCCGGAGAGGAACAGCAGCGGCACGAAGACCGCGATGTGCGTCAGGACTGACGCCAGGATCGCCGACCAGACTTCCTCGCTGCCGTCTATCGCCGCCTGCATCCGTGTCTTGCCGTGCTCCATGTGGCGGAACGTGTTCTCGAGCACGACGATCGACGCGTCCACGATCATGCCGATGCCGAGCGCCAGGCCGCCGAAGGTCATCGTGTTCAACGTGAAGCCGGCGAAGTAGAGCAGGGCGAACGTGCCGATGACGGAAATCGGGATCGACGTGCAGATGATGAGCGTCGACCGGATGTTGCGCAGGAAGATGAAGATGATGGCGATGACCAGGAACGAGCCGAAGTACACCGCCTCGCGCACCGCGTCGATCGAGCGCACGATGAACCGCGACTGGTCGTCCAGGAGCGTCAGGTGGAGGTTCGGCATCTCGCGGTTGATGCGCTCGATCTCGTGCTTCGCGGCATCCGCGATCGCCACCGTGTTCTTGCCCGATTGCTTGGAGACCTGCATCCGCACGCCGGGCTTGCCGTTGATGCGCTGAAACGATCGCAGGTCTTCGGTCGTGTCCTTGACCTCGGCGATGTCGCGCAGGTAGATCGGCACCGTCCCTTTGGTCATCACGACCAGGTCGCGAATCTGTTCGAGGTTCTGGAACTGCCCCTGGCTGCGCAGCAGGTAGGTCGCGTCGCCCTCGTCCACCTCGCCGAGCGGCACGTTCTGGTTCTCCGTGCGCAGCACGCTGATGACGCGATCGACCGACAGGTCGAGCGCCGTGATCTTCTCCTTGGACAGCTCGACGTGAATCTGGCGGCGCAGCCCGCCGTTCACCGTCACCGAGGCCACGCCTTCGACGCGCTCGAGGCGCGGCACGAGATCGAGCTCGGCCATCTCGCGCAGCGTCACGCGATCGAAGTCGCCCTCGACGCCGATGCCCATGATTGGCGCCGCCGCCGCGTCGAACTTCTGAATGCTGGGAGGGTCGGCTTCCTGCGGCAGCCGGCCGCGTACCCGATCGACGCGGGAGCGCACTTCGTCGGCCGCTTCGCTGAGGCTCGTGCCCCACGCGAAGTTCAGGCGCACGTTACCCGAGCCCTCCGACGCCGTCGAGTTCATCTGCTCGAGCCCCGGCACCGCCGCAAGCGTCTGCTCGAGCGGCCGCACGATCAGTTCTTCGATCTCCGCCGGTCCGACGCCGCCGTACCCGACGCGCACCGTGATGCTCGGGTAGGTCACGTCCGGCATCAGGTCGACCGGCAGCTTGAACAGCGAGATGCCGCCGAGCAGCACGATGACCGCCGAGAGCATGAACATCGTGACGGGACGCTCGATCGCGACGCGCGGAATGGACATTCAAATGCTCCGTGATCTCTGTTCTTCGTCAGGCACTCGGCACTGGGCACTCGGCACTCGCAAGACCTTCATATCCTTCAAACGAGTGCCGAGTGCCGAGTGCCGAGTGCCCGAACTACTTGCCTTCGGCCTTCGCGCCGCGGCCGCCGGCGCGATTGCCGCGGCCGCCCTTGCCGCCCGGATCGCCGCCGGTCAGCTGCACGCGATCGCCGTCGCGCAAGGCCAGCGCGCCGACTGTGATTACGCGCTCGCCTTCGTTCAAGCCCTCCAGGATCTCGACGCGGTCGTTGTCCTGGAGTCCCGTGCGCACCTCGCGGAATCGTGCGGTCTGACCGTTCTCGACCATGAACACGCCGCGCTTGCCCTCGGTGTCCACGACGGCGCCGCGCGGGACGGTGAGCGCGTTGGGCCGCCGCTCCACCGTGAGCCGGACGCGCGCGTACATCCCGGGCTTCAGACGGAAGCCCGGGTTGGGCACTTCGATTTCCATCGCCGCGGTACGCGTCGCCGGATCGAAGACCGGCGCGACGCGGCTGACCTCGCCCTTGAACTGTTCGTCGGGAAACGCGTCCACCGCGACTTCCGCGGTCACCCCGGGCACGACGCGCTTGAAGCCCTTCTCGACGAGGTTGGTCACGAGCCGCACGGTGCCGATGTCCACGACCGTGATGATGATCGTGTTGGCGCCGGCAAACCCGCCCGGATCGAGCAGCCGCCGGCTGACGAAGCCGTCCACCGGCGAGAGGATGTTCGTGTTCGAGAGCGTGATCTTGAGCTCGTCCAGCCGCGCCGACGTCTGCTGCACTTGAGCGCGTGCGACGCTCACCTGCGCCACCGTGGCGTTGTGACGCGCCTCGGCGTCTTCGAGCACCTGCTTCGAGACGAGCCCGCGCTCGTAGCTCGCCTGGGTCCGGCTCAGCACGTTCGCCGCGACCTTCTCGTCACTCTCACGGTTGGTCACCGTTGCCTTGTTCACGTCGAGGTTCGCCTGCGCCTGGCGGAGCTGCTCCAGGATTTCGCGGTCCTCGATCTTGGCGATCTGCTGGCCTTTCGTGACGCGGTCGCCGAGCTTTACCGTGATCGAATCGAGGCGGCCCGCCACGCGCGGCTGGATGTCCACCGTCGTCTGGCCGATGAGGTTGCCGACCGCCGTGATGTAGTCCACGACGTCCTGGCGCGTCGACGGCGCCATGTCCACCGTCATCACGCCACGGCCGCCGCCGCCCTTGCCGCCGGGCGCGCCACCGCCGCCGGGCGCGCCGGGGGGCGTCGACGCGGCCGCCGCACCGCTCTGGCCGCCGTTCCGGTAGTACCACGCCCCGCCGCCCGCGGCGGCCAGAAGGACAACGATGACGATAACTTTACGCATGAGCGCTCGAGCGCATCCTCTCTGTCGTTCTAACTTCCAAGCTCTACGTTCTGCGTTCTGCCTTCCGCTAGGATCCGCCGACCTTCTGCACGCGATCGAACTCGGAGACCGCGTTGATGTAGCGGAGAATCGACTGCAGCTCGTTCAGACGGCTGCTGGTCAGGTCCTGCTGCGCGGTCACGACTTCGAAGTTGGTCGCCATGCCGACGTCGAACCGGGTCTGCACCGCGTCGGCGTTCTTCTCGCGCGCCTCGCGCGTCTTGCGCGCCGCGAGGAACTGCAGATACGTGTTCTGTACGTTCAACCCCGCCTGCGTGACCTGCGTGCTGATGGCGAGCTCCGTGCTCTTGAGGTTCGTCTCGCCCTGCTGGAGCTGCAGCTCGGCGCGCGCGAGCGCCGCCTTGGCCGAGGCCATGCCGATCGGGTAGTTGAACGTCGCCCCGACAATCCAGGTCGGCGCGTCGAAGCCGCCGATGCTGCGGAGCGCATCCCAATACCCGCCGTCAGCGATGATCGCGCCGCGATTGAACTGCGGCCCGCCGACGCCCGACAGCTGGTAGCTGCCGGTGAGGTTCAGGCCCGGCAGCGTGTTGTTCTTCGTGACTTCCAGGTTGAGTTTGCCGACCTGGAGGTTCTTCCGCGCGATGTCGATGTCCGTGCGATTGGCCATCGCCGCCTGGACCGCGGCCGGGATGTCCGGATTCTGCTGCGTGTATCCCGGCGTGTCGAGCGGATTCAGCGTCAGCTTGTAGAGGTCGTCGTCCGGACCGCTCACGAGCAGCCGCTTGAAGGTCAGTTCCTGATTGCGCCACGCGATCTCGGCGGCGAGCAGGCCCTGCTCGGCGTTGGCGACCTGGGTTTCGAACTGCGTCGTGTCGATCGGCGCGAGCGTCCCGATCTCGACGCGCGTCTGGCTGTCGGTCAGTGAGCGCTTCGCCAGGTCGAGCGAGCGCCGCTGGATTTCGATCGCTTCGATCGTCGCCTTGAGGTTCCAGTAGCCCGTCCGGACCTGCGCCTTGGTGTTCTCGATCGTGCTCGTCAACTGGAGGTCGGTGACCTGCCGCTGCACGACCTGCGTGCGAAGCGCGTTGCGCTGGTTGTCGATCTTGAAGTTGGCGAGAAGCGGAAGCCCGCCGTTCACGCGGAACGAGCCCTGGTAGTTCGGGTTGCGCGTCGTGTTCAAGCTGTTGGTCGTCGCACGGCTGTTGTTGAACGACAGCCCCAGGTTGCTCCCGAACCACGGCAGCTGCTGGTTGAGCGCGGTCTGGTAACTCTGCGTCTGGCCCACCAGGTTCGTGGTGACGCCGTCCAGGATGTTGGTGGACTGGCTCGAGTTGTGATTCTGGTTGATCGACGCCGTCAGCACCGGCTTGAACACCGCGCGCGCCGACACCAGGTTGTAGTCCTGGATGAGCGGGTTGATCCGCGCGACCTTCAGGTCGATGTTCTTGTCGAGCGCCAGCTGAATCGCCTGCTCGAGCGTCAGGTCCTGCATCTGCGTGCCCGGCAGCACGGGCGGCTTGGCCTGACCGACGATATACCGGTCGATGGTCGGCGCCTGTTGCGCGCCGATCCCCGGCAGCGGCGCCGCCGGGGCGGTCGGCCCTTGCGGCGCGGGGGCAGTCTGCTGGGCTGAGACACCCATGATCGCGCCCATCGCGATGACGAGCGTCCACACGATGACATTTCGCAATGCCTTGATCATTCCTCGCTACTCCAGTAAAAGCGGCGGTGCGGAAGCGCCGGCCGCGACGTGCTTAGACGAATTAGTGATGCAATCCGGTCCCGCGGCCGCGCCCGTTGCGCATGGCCTCCCTGCGTTTCTCGAAGATCTCGGTGAGCCTCTTGTTCTGTTCGGGTGTCAGCTCACGAAAAATCCGATAGAGCATGACGAGCCGACCCTTGTTGAGCTCCGTCCGCAACGCTTCCACCTGCGTCACGTGAATCGCGTACTCCTCCACGCTGATCTGGCGCTCCTCGGTCAGCCGGTTCAGCTCCGCGCGCTCTTTCTCGTAGCGCTCAAGGAGCTGCTGCGACCGCCGCACGCGATCCTCGTAGATTCGGCTGATATTCTTCACCTTCGCCTCAGCCAGACCTAGCGTTTTTTGCACTTCAGGGTCGCTCCACCACTGCCATTCAGAGAGGAGATTGGGACGGCCGTTCGAGGGCTGGCCGGTCTCCGTGGGAGCCGCCGGCTTGGCCGCGCCGGGAGCGGGCGTCTGACTGGAGGGGGCGCCTCGTCCGGCGGCCTGCGCACCGCCCGGCGTCTGCCGCTCGCTGCCGATCGTCGGCACCGTAATGAGCAGACCCAGGCCAAGTACCAGGCCACTGACGTGGCTCAGCCGAATATTACTGGCGGTCACGCCACGAATTACGTTGACGGGCACAGGGTTGTTTACGGGAAGAGGCTGCGCGGGGCCCAAGGCCGAGGGCCAAAGGCCAAGCTTCACGCACTGCCACACTTTTTTCACGTGTTCCGAACCACGGGAATCTTGCTCCGTCGTCGTTTCGGGCCGGAACGGAGCCCGCGCGGTTGGCCTGAGCCCAGGCCGTGGGTCCTGGGCCTGACTGTCTCAGCCCCCGACGAGCGCTTCGAGCCGCTGGATGACTTCCCCGACGATGTTGTTGGGGGTTGAGGCCCCGGCTGTCAGACCCAGGCTGGCCGGCCCGGCCGGCAGCCAGTCGCGGCTGACCTGTTCGGGCACGGAGGCCGTCGACGGCGCGCCGATGGGGCGGTGACGGATCTCGGTGGCCGACACGAGACCCGACGGATCGGCGATGTGGTACGTCGGCACGCGTTCAGCGCAGATTCGGGCCAGGTTGCACGTGTTGCTGCTGTTGTAGCCGCCGATGACCACGGCCAGGTCGACTGATTGCGAATCCAGGAGCGCGACGACGGCGTCCTGGCGCTCCTGGGTGGCGCTGCAGATCGTGTCGAAGGCGCGGAAGCGCGTTGCGAGCTCCGCCTCGCCGTACCGGTCGCGCATCGCCCGTCGAAACATCTCACCGATCTTCAGCGACTCGCTCATCAGCATCGTCGTCTGATTGGCGCAACCGACGCGCGCGAGATGCGCCACCGGATCGAAGCCGGGCGAGACGACCTCGCCGAACCGGGCGACGAACGCGGCGGGATCGCCGCCGTGGCGGATGAATGCGCACGCGACGTCGGCTTCCTCCTCGTCGCGCACGACGAGGAAATGTCCGTTCGGGTACTGCGTGGCCTGCGAGGCGGTCGCCCGCGTCTCCTCGTGCGAGACCTTGCCGTGAATGACGGATGTGAACCCGTCCTGCGCGTAGCGGCGCACGTTCTTCCAGACGTTGAGGACCGAGCCGCACGTCGTGTCCACGAGCGTGCAGCCGCGCTGCTCGAGATCGGCCAGCTCGCGAATCGACACGCCAAAGGCCGGCAGGATCACGACGTCGCCGGTGCCGAGCGTCGAGGCGTCTTCCCCCGGATCGGTCAGGATGCGGATGCCCTGCGCGCGCAGGCGGTCGTTCACGTGCGGGTTGTGGATGATCTCGCCGGTCAGGTAGACGCGGCTGTCGGGGAACCGCTTGCGGGTCTGGTACGCGTAGTCCACCGCGCGATCGACGCCGTAGCAGAAGCCGAACTCGCGCGCGAGGTGGATCGTCAGGCGTCCGTGCTGACGGACGAACCCTGCGGCGCGAACGTCTTCGACAATATGACTGTGATAGGCCGCCGCGAGCTCGGCGGCGACGGCCTCTTTCATGTCGAGGCCCTTGCGGAAGATCAGAGAGGGCATCAGCCCCCGATCCGGGCCGCGCGGGTCATCCTGGGCGTCAGGTCGTCGATGGCCTCGACGGCCTTCAACTGGATCGTGTCGAAGTCCTGTTCGAACAGAGACGTGTCCACTGGCGTCGCCGACGCGTCGGCATCCGGCGCCTGTGCCGACGTCGTCTGGGTCGCCACCGCGGCAGGCGGCAGCGCCGGCCGATCGCCCATGCGCGCGGTGATCTGTCCGCCGACGACGCCGATGATCAGGCCGGCGGCGGCCGCCACGCCCACCCAGGACGCCGCGACGCGACGCCCGGACGGCTCGCGCAGCTCGAGGCGTGCCTGGCTCGGGAAGGCGATGACCCGCGATGGCTGATCGAGTTGTTCGAGCTTGCGCAGGATCTGGGACTGCTGCGCGGCCAGCCGTTCGGCGGGGAAGGCGGCGTCGGCCGCTTCACGCCCGAGGTCACGCGCCTCGTCGAGCCAGCGGCCGAGTTCCACGGCGCGCTCGGCACAGACCTCGCAGCGCTCGAGGTGCGCCGGGCGATCTCCGGTCATCACCGCCTCGACGAGCGCGGCCTCCGAGAGATGGCCCTGGCGAAACACGGAATCAATGAGCCGCACGGTTGACCCTCCTGCCCGGGCGAGCCGCCTTCGGCGCTCGAGCGAGCAACCCCCGCAATCGTCGAATGGCGCGGAACAAGTGGACCCGCACCGTCGATTCGTTCAACCCGGTCATCGCGCTGACTTCGCGCGACGTCCGACCTTCGAAATGACTCAGCATGAACACCAGCCGCTGCCGCTCCGGCAATTGCGCCAGCGCCTCGGTCAATTGGCGCCGCCGCTCCTCGGAGAGCAGCTGCTCTTCGGGGCTGGGTCCACGCGCCGGCAGGTATTCCGCCGGGTTGCGCTCGACGCCGCTCGGATCGAGCGCCGGCGGCGCAATCCACTTCTCGCGCCGCCGCCGCTGCTTGAGGCGGTCGAGGCATCCGTTGATCAGGATGCGTGTGAACCAGACCTCGAACGGCAGTTCGTCGCGAAACGTACTCAAGTGCAGGTACGACTTGATGAAGGCGTCCTGCACGGCCTCATCCGCGTCCGCCGCGTCGCGCATGTAGTGAAACGCGATGCGCGTGGCCCGCCGCTGGTGGCGCGTGATGAGCTCCGCAAACCGCTCCCGCGCCTCTTCGAGCCGGCCCGCCGCCTGGAGCGTCTTGACGTCAACTGCCGCACGGGTATCCGCTTCGCGGGCAGTCACGGGCTGAGGAGGCGCACCTGTCATCTGGATACGTCGACGGCTGTCGGCCGTTTACGGATCACGATTTTATCAGTGAAAGGGGACTGAGACCCACCTCCCTGACGCGGACCTCACCGGGCCTCCCCGGACCGGACCTCACCGGACTCACCGGCGCACCACCCGGCGCGGACCACCTCGGACTTCATGTGGCAGTTCAGTCCGGACCTCGAGTGCCATTCGCTCCGGACGACGAGGAGGACGTCCTCCGTCCTGCGATGGCGAGCGAAGCGTCAGCGAAGTAGGTGCGGAGGATGTCGGAAAGTTCGTCGCCGCGTCTGGCGCGGGCGGCGGCGCCCGCCTGGCAGAGGCCGACGCCGTGGCCGAAGCCGGTGCCCTCGAAGGTGTACGAGGCGCCGCTCCGGCGGATGGCGAAGCGCGTGCTTTGGATCGCGCGCTCGCCGAGCGATCGATTGAGCACCGCGCGAAAGTCCTCGCCGCGCACGACGCGGTCCTGCGTGCCGCGTACCGTGACGTTCGTCGCGCGTCCGCCGTCGTCGCGCGAGGCGATGTCGATGCCGGTGAAACGTGCGCCGACCGCCGTGCGCGGATCGCGGTTGAGCGCGGCGCGGAGCGCCTCGGCGCCCGCGGTGAACGTCCACGTCCGGTGCGTTACCGACGGCAGATCGTCGGCGGTGCCGCGCAGATAGGGCAGCGGCCGTCCGCCCCAGATGGCGTCGGCGGCCGAGGTCGAGCCGCCGCAGTCAGCGTGGTACAGGGCATCGACCGGCCGCCGTCCGTAGATCAGGACCTCACCAGCCGTCCGCCGCACGGCGTCGGCCGCCACGGCGCTGAAGCGCGACGTCGCGATCCGCGCCGGATCGTACAGCTGGCAGTGTGTGGCGTCGCACACGTCGAACCCGTCGGCGCGGTGCCTCCCGAGGTGCGCCACCGCATACGTGCGCGCGATGATGGCCTGCACCTCGTAGATCCGCGAGACGGCGGCCGGGGACTCACCGACCGGCGTCACCTCGGCGAGCGCCGACCCGAGCACGTACTCCTCGAACGGCACCGACGTCACGCGCCCCTTGAGCCGCACGGCGATGCGATCGGGGAGGCCGACGCCCGGCGCGGCCGGGACGCGCGGCGCCGGAAGCGCGCACGCGCCGGCGACCGCGACCGCCACCGCCAGCGCCGCGAACACCGGACGGGAAAAACGCGACACGATCGTCCGCCTTATCGGGGCGGCGGGCCGCCGGCTGCAGCATTTTGCACACAGACGGTTGACGGGCGCGTCGAGAAGGAGGAGAGTGTCCCGCATGGCGCGGCCGCCGATGTCGGGGGACGAGCGAGCGACCTGGGCGCTCGGCGTGCTTCGGTCGGTGGCGGAAACGGCGGCCTCGGCCGGCGAGCCGGCACAGGTACTTCAGCGGGCGGCCGACGAGATTGCCGCCGCGTTTGGCGCCGAGCCCGTGAGGCTGCGCGTGCGCACCGGCAGCGGCGCCGCGACGGCGCTCGTCGCCTCGGCCGGCGTCCCGAACGGCCAGGCGGAGCGCGACACCGCGGGTCGCGGACCGACGAGCCGCGTGCTGTCGGAGGGAATCAGCGTCCGCCTCGACGACCTCCACCGCCGCGACAAGTCAGGACGCGAAGCCGATCCGTCGGCGTCGTGGCGCAGCCTGGTCGCCGCGCCGGTCGTCTGCGCCGGAGAGATCCTCGGCGTCCTGACGGTCGGCTCCACCGAGCCGCATCGGTTCACGCACGAGGACGAGCAACTGCTCGAGTCCATCGGGCGGGTGCTCGGCGTCGTCGCACACGGTCACCGGCTCGCCGAGCTCGTGCTCGAATTGCAGCGCGAGAGCCTTGCCGTCAACGACGAGCTCCGTGCGACGCACGATCGATTGCGCGCGACGCAGGAACAAGTCGTCGAAGCCGGCAAGCTGAGCGCGCTCGGCCAGCTCGTCGCCGGCGTCGCGCATGAGCTGAACAATCCACTCACGAGCGTGATGGGTTACGCGCAGCTCATGCGGCAGCAGGTCACCCGGCCACCCGAGTCCGGCCTGAACGTCCGCGATCTGCGCGACGACATCGGGCACATCTACCTCGAGGCCGAACGCGCCGCGCGGATCGTCCGCAACCTGCTGCTGTTCGCGCGCCGCCAGACGGCCGCGCGCGCCCACCACGACATCGCGTTCCTCTGCGAGCAGGTGCTCGAACTGCGCGCCTACGATCTCGGCGTCAGCGGCATCGAGATCACCAGCGACTTCGCGGACGACTTACCGCAGGTGCTGATCGACGCATCGCAGATCCAGCAGGCCGTGCTCAATCTCGTGCTGAACGCCGAGCACGCGCTGGCCGGACGGCCCGTGCGGCGGCTCTGGATCCGCGGCTCGTCCGATCCCGAGTGCGGCGCGCTCCGGCTGGAGATCCGGGACAGCGGCCACGGGATTGCGCCGGCGATTCTCGCCCGGGTGTTCGATCCGTTCTTCACGACGCGTCCGGCAGGGCAGGGGACCGGGCTCGGGCTCAGCATCGTCTCCGGTATCGTCCGGGACCACGGCGGCGAGATCTGGGTCGAGAGCGAACCCGACGTCGGTACTTCGTTTTTCGTCCGCTTTCCGGCCGTGCAGGCGACCGAGACCGGCGAACCGTGGGGGCGGGCGCTCGTCGGCAGCGCGAACGCGCCGGTGCGCGATTTCATTGCCGCGGCGCTGGCCGGATGGGGCTTCCCGGTGACGGCGACACGAAGCGCGCGTGAGACGTTCGACCGGCTCGATGCCGAGCCCGTGCGGCTCGTCGTCGTGGATCGGAGCGTCGTCGAATCCGATCTCGGCCGGTGGGAGGAGATTTTTTCCGGCCGCGACGGGTATCGCCGGCTCGTGGCGATCAGCAGCGGCGGCGCCACCGATCCCGTCGAGACGTTCTTCAAGGCCGAAGCCCGCCGGACGGTCGAGTCGCCACCCGATCTCTGCCAGTTGCGCCAGGCCGTCCTTGCCGCCACACAGGTGGGAACCGGTTCACCGTTTCCGGTTCCGCCGAGGCCCCGGGCGCGCTGACGGCGTGCCTTCCCACGCCTTCCCGGCATGACGAGGTTGCTCCCCCCGCGGTAAGATTGTGCGTTTGTCTCGTGTTTCAAGGGGTGTTATGTCGCACGGCGTTCGAAGGGTCGGGCTCGAGGCGTTTGGATTTCAGCGCGCAGCCGAGGTGCATTGGAACCTGAGCGTTCCGGCGCTCTACGAGCAGGCGGTGCGGCGCCGTGAGGGGGTCATTTCCATCGACGGCCCCATCGTCTGCGATACCGGCCAGCACACCGGCCGGTCGCCCAACGACAAGTTCATCGTCCGGGAGCCGTCGAGCGAGGCGCACGTGGCGTGGGGCAAGGTGAACCGGGCCGCCAGCGAGGCCTCGTTTGCCGCGCTGCTCTCCAAGATGCAGGCGCACGTCGCGGGGAAAGACCTGTTCGTGCTCGATGCCTGGGCCGGCGCCGATCCGGCGTACCGCCTGGCGATCCGCGTGATCACCGAGCGTGCCTGGCACAACCTGTTCGCGCGCCACCTCTTCATTCCGGAGCTCGACCCGGCCGCGCAGCGTCGTCACGAGCCGCAGTTCACGGTGATCGATCTGCCGGGTGTGACCGCCTCACCGGCCGAGGACAAGACGAATTCCGAGACGTTCATCCTGCTGGACTTTGCGAAGCGGCTGGTCCTCATCGGCGGGACGAACTACGCGGGGGAGATCAAGAAGTCGATCTTCACCATCATGAACTACCTGCTCCCGCTGAAGTCCGTGATGCCGATGCACTGCTCGGCCAACGTGGGTCCGGCCGGGGACGCGGCGCTCTTCTTCGGCCTGTCGGGCACGGGCAAGACGACGCTCTCGAGCGATCCGACGCGGCGGCTGATCGGCGACGACGAACACGGCTGGAGCGCGGACGGCGTGTTCAACTTCGAGGGCGGCTGCTACGCGAAGATGATCCGGCTGTCGGCCGAAGCCGAGCCGCAGATTTACGCGACCACGCGGCGCTTCGGGACCGTCCTCGAGAACGTCGCGATCGATCCGGTGACGCGCGCGCTCGATCTGAACGACGACCGCGCGACGGAGAACACGCGCGGCGCGTATCCGCTGGAGTTCATCGACAACGCGGTGCCGTCGCGGCGCGGCGGGCACCCGAAGAACATCGTCATGCTGACGGCGGATGCCTTCGGCGTGCTGCCGCCGATCGCGCGGCTCTCACCGGCCGCGGCGATGTACCACTTCCTGTCGGGCTACACCGCCAAGGTCGCCGGCACCGAGCGCGGCGTCACGGAGCCCAGGGCCACGTTCAGCACCTGCTTCGGCGCGCCGTTCATGGTCTGGGATCCGAACGTGTACGCCAAGCTGCTGGGCGAGCGGATTGCGCAGCACCAGTCGAAGGTGTGGCTGGTGAACACGGGCTGGACCGGCGGCCCGTACGGGACCGGCACACGCATGAAGATCGTCCACACGCGGGCGATGATCAACGCGGTGCTGTCAGGTGCACTCGACGGCGTTACCTATCACACCGACCCGGTCTTCAACCTGGACGTCCCGGCCAGCTCCACCGACCGGACCTTCATCGTCGTCTATACCCGAGGTGGGCCCCTGCCCGTCGGCGGGCAGGTCGCGGCCGGCGCGCTCGCATGCGAGTTCGCTCGCGCATGCGCGGCTGGTGACTGCACCATGCCCGAACGGGTTT